>Ga0189274_100086_pt1 | contig 104120 bp, 84 predicted proteins | sample N5B1minimetaG_FD_130323 | JGI IMG/M metagenome (GOLD analysis project Ga0189274, IMG submission 130323) | Marine microbial communities from the Costa Rica Dome - N5 B1 mini metaG | ecosystem: Environmental > Aquatic > Marine > Oceanic > Photic zone | place: Costa Rica: the Eastern Pacific...
CGTAGATGTAGTATGTCCCGGATGCGGTGAGCACATCGCCGGGGTTATATTGTGTCCCCGTTCCACCGGGACCGTCGTAGTAGGCCTCGTTGCCTGTCAGGTTTGTCCCCGATATGGCGGGCAACGTATAGGAATCGCAAACAGTCTCATCCAACAGATCCAATACATTGGGGGTTTCATCAACAAAGCCAACAGTGAATACTTCACGATGGTTAAATGTAACATTATCGAAATAGGCATTGCCTGCCATGTCGATATTTGTGGCATCAATTTCAGTGATGGGTCCTGTTGTAAAATCTCCATCTAAATCCGTATCAATCAATAATTTTATAGTACAGCCACCGGGATTGTTTACCAATATGTCGGATGTACTCAAATCTACTCTTACACTAATATTTGCAATAGGGTTGGCAGCAGTTCTTACTGCCTGTACCCTCCATTCTCTTTCAATTCTTGAGTCGATTCCTGTGGGTAATTCTGCAAGTACTTCATTAATACTTGCATTGTCGTTTGCCCAAATCAAATAATTGTGTTCGTAAGGGTCTATTCCGCCTGATATTTGTCCATCTATAGCTGTTCTAGATAGATCAAGGTTATCCGTAGTGAAATCCGAATTTGTAGACATGGTCACAATTGCATCCGAATTAATACTTTTGGAAATTCTCTGATCAATATTATACCTGAGGCTAAGTGAATTCAACACGTCTTTATACCTGTCTTTTCCCAATCCTGCAATATCGTGTTGGTACGTTGGATCGGATTGCCAAATCACGGTGCCATCTGCTGCCAAGTAATTGTAGGTTGCATTTCCAGCAATACTTCCTAACTGCGCTCCATTACTCAAAGTGATGCCATACTTAAGGGCTAAGTAAGATTCAATCCTTTGTCTTTGATTGTTGCTCATTGCAAAATCAGCAAGTAGTATTTCCGCAATATCCCCAGTTAAATTTCTATTGGAGTCATTACTATTAAAATGCTTCCCTACTCTATTGAAATAAAATAGGGTGTTATCTGCTAATGGGTGGTTTCGATTTGTTAAAATATCACGAAGGCCGTTGACATGGGTGGTCAATGTTTCGAGGTCGACTCCACGTGTTCTTGAAAATGCACCAATACTGGGTTCCCCAAGAAGATCAATTCCTCCGGATTGGAAAAAGCCTCCAGCATCTCCATTCCACGTTCGACCTATTGAGAAACGATTTCCATTGGCAATTCCTAATGAAAGGTTGGTAGTCCAGTCATCCGAATTATTAGATTCATGATGTACATCCACATCACCACCAAACAACAATCTTTGGGTTTCTGCTGAGTTGCCTGCACCTAATGCCCTGAACACAACAAATACGGTAACGTCTCCACGAGAGTTTGACCTAAAGTGCAATGCTTCTCCATCGCCACTGCCATCAAATTCTACTATAGGATTGAAATTAAGATTGTCCGTTGGGTTTCTTCTGACGGTGGGAACACCTGGAATGCTTCCTGTCGGTGTTAAGAATAGGGCATAGCTTCCGCTATTGGGGAACGGATAGTCGAACCCCGGAGGAACTCCCAAAAAAGGATCATTGGGATAGTCGGCAGGATTTGCGGGATTGGGTATTAAGTTCTGTTCTGTATAATACACAATATCATACCATGTATTTACAGGATTGCCATCTTGGCCTAAGGTAGTAATTGGATCGGGTTGATAAAGCCAGAAAGGCGAAGTTGGTGAATTGATACCTTTTCCTGCGCTAAACCACGTATCCACTTGTTGAGCGGTAATCTGTTGTCCAAAAAATATGGTGAAAAAGATTATTGCAAAACGAACAGGCCTTTCCCTTACCCAGACTGAAAGAAGGTTTTCAGTGTTTGATTTATTTATAGAAGAATGTAGAAATCTTGTCATAAGCAAGTAGTTTTTGAGCCAATATTTTCCTTAAAAGGAAACAAGGTTCTAGATTTGGATATATAAAATAAGTTAGTATTCAGTAACTTAGAAGGGTGTAATTAACCTATAGTGCATTTGGATTGACGAATGACGGAGTTGGATCAACGAGTGCAAATTGGTTTAACCTTAACCGGGCAATTGTTTGTAGGAATAAGGATACATCTCCTATATATTTTTTATGGAGTTAATAAAAAAGAGCCGCCAAGAAACTCTTGGCGGCTAAACCATCTCGAGGACAGAACTTAGGTGTTACACCAAACCAAGTTCCAACGAGACTATAAATGCATAGAGATGGTTATTTTATTAGATTAATTTCAACTCTTCGGTTTTGTTTTCTTCCCAGTTTGGTCGCATTTGTGGCAATAGGTTTTTCTTCCCCAAAACCTATGGAAGTAAGCCTGTTTCCGGGTATCCCTTCATTTATCAAGAAATCCCTGACAGCGTTAGCCCGTGCTTCAGATAGTTTTTGGTTACTGGAGCTACTTCCTACACTATCCGTATGGCCTTCTACGGCAAATTTAGCGGTTGGATATTCGTTCAGGATTTGAATGATATCAACCATTACCGATACTGATTCTGGTTTAATGGTGGCTTTCCCTGTATCGAACAAAATAGTTTTAGCATAATCGTTCAATTGTTTTTGAACTTCTTGTGTTACCTCTGGACAACCATTATTGCTTACTGGACCTGCAACTTCTGGACATTCATCATCAATATCTGGCAAGGTGTCACCATCGGTATCTGGGCATCCGTTGTTTTCTTTTTTGCCTGGGTTTTCCGGACAGCGGTCCTCTGAGTCTATGATGCCATCTCCATCGGAATCGGGGCATCCATTATATTGGGGCAATCCTGGTATTTCCGGACAATTATCGTCCTTATCCAAGATTGTGTCTCCATCGGTATCTGGCCAAGGACATCCATTATTTTCAACTGGTCCTGCTTCATTAGGACAATCATCATCTTTATCCAATATACTATCTTGGTCAGTATCCGGCCAAGGGCATCCACTATTTTCAAGAGGTCCAGCTACCTCTGGGCAGTCGTCCTCTTTGTTTATGATGCCATCGTTGTCCTTGTCCCTAAGTTTGTTGTGGTATATTGGAATCTTTGCACCTGCATATAAATCTAAAGCCTTGGTGTTTTCACTAATCAATGAGGACAGGATCGAACCCGACCCCAAATATATTGGTCCCAATCTAAATCCAGCGCCCCATTGCACGCCGATATTGCTCAGAATACTTATAGGGGAATATATGGCAAGCCATTTACTTTCATATCTGGGAGTTGCCCGGTACTGGTTCAAAATGCTTCCAGTATTTCTTTTGTTTTTGGATGTAAGGGATACATCTGCATTTAGGTTGATATATAATTTTGAGTTCAAATTCCAATCAAAATTTGTATGTAGTGCGGTTGGCAGGGTATAGCTTTCAGATGTTTCACTGGAAATCTGGTTAAAATTGTCCAACAAGGCTTCTTCTAGTACATCGCCATCAAAATTGTCGATATCCTGAGTCCTTTCAAGATCATAAAAACGGTCAGTACCCTTTACATCGAATATCTTTCCGATATCGGTTATGGAGATGCCTAGTTTTATTTTGTATTTATTGACCCCTCTGTTTGTAATGGTACTTCCATCATTTTTTAATTTAGTAAAATCGGCATGGTTTGGCCTCCACTCGTAAATGAGACCCAACTCGCCCCCAAGACCAAAGCCATTAGAAAAATCCAAGGAGTTTCCTGAGTTTCCTTGATCATTTATTGGCCCTGTGTCTCCCAAGTGGAATTCTCCAGCTGTTGAAACCTGACGAGTATTGGCATCATAGTCAACTGTGATTCCTGTTCCATCTATATAAACGTTTCCAAATCCCTGGAGCAATTTTCCTGTGACACCACCCTTGATAAAGTGTTCCCCATCATTTTTTAATGCTCTTGCATAAGTAGCGCCTATTTCTCCCCATGCACTAAAAGAGCCAATTATATCGCCTTCCACTAAATTGAAATCTTCATTCTCATCAAATCCCCCTTCCTTTTCCAAGAGATTTCCATTGGCATCATTAAGATTGAATACGCCCCGCCCTCTTGTAAAAATTGCAAGTGAACTTTTTTCGTTTATACTTAGCATCACAGATGGCCCCAGTACATCGATATTGAAGGCCAAAAAGTTCTCCAAAGAGGGAAATGTTTCTGCCTCATCAAATACAGAACTATAGTTCCGAAATACATCGTTTAGGTTAAATCCTATGTAATCGTTACCGTAAAGTGCGCTAACTCCAACGAGGTTGATATCCAACTTTAATCTGGAATCCGCAATATTCGCTGGATTGGAGATAACTCCGTGGACCCCATTGTAGTTGTCCTCCAATAGCCCGACATATGATTGAGCGGTAATGATCTCAGCTAGGAGGATGAACAATAGAGAGGTCAATAATTTTAGTGAAATAATTCCATTTGCTTTCATGATTTTTCAAATTTGTATGGGTGTTGTTTTTTCTCTGGAAAACACAAATAGACTATAAAAAACAAAACGGGATATAGGGTAATAAACGAATGGGCCTTTTGAATTGATGGATGGTGGATTTGGATTTATATGAGTTTTAAAAAAGAAGAATATTCTTACTGTATTAGTATGGTTTTAATAAATAAAAAAACCATTACAACCAAGGAATCTTTCAATTCCTTGGCGTAACGGAAACCTCAACTAAACTAAACACTTTTATGACCAACAGTCGTCAAAAGTGAATTGCTATATGTGCATACGTTAAAAATTGATCTTGCTATTCAATTGTGATTAACGCTTTATTGCAGAACAAACATAAGGGCAAAAAATGGGATAAAAGGGGGCCGATTTATGAATGCCCTATTTGAACCAATGAATGCCCCTTTTGATTTGATATTAAAAATACCCACATAAAAAAAACAGTCCTAATTTGGACTGTTCTTCATATTGTAAAGCGGTATCGGGAGACTAAACTTCCTCTACAGATGCATCTGGGGCATTTTTTTTAACAGAGGCAATTCCGTTTTCCATGGCCGAGTCGCTGGAATACATTTCACTATTGCCAATAACCTGTCCGTTGGATGCTTTTAGGTTAAAAAATGGACTGCCATCCTTTGCTTTGTTTCTTTCAAAATATTTATCGTCCTGTGAATGTTTTTTTACAGACTCGATTCCATTTTCGCAAGCATCTTTGGATGAATACCCTTGACTGCTTAAAATTACTTGGCCGTTCCCAGCTTTTAAATTAAACCTGAATTTACCGGCTTTATCCGTTTTGATCTCAAATTTTCCCATACTTGATATGTTTTAAGTAATAAATCTAGATATTTTCTTAAAAAATGACCAATAAAAGAGGTGAAAATTGATTATAAAATAAGCCATTGTTGCTTTTAGGGATATTTTGGGAATATATTTTGGTAGATTCCATAAAAAAAGGAGGCTAAAATGGCCTCCTTTTTTAGTATTCTCAATGTATGTGTTACACCCTTATTTGTCCATCCCCAAATACATAGTATTTGTTGGTCACCAATTGTTTTAGGCCCAAAGGTCCACGATGGTGCAATTTATCGGTGCTTATCGCAAGTTCTGCACCAACACCCATTTGTCCGCCATCGGTAAATCGGGTAGATGCATTTTGGTACACGGCGGCACAATCCACGTTCTCCATAAATATTTGTGCAGCGCTATTGTTCTCTGTCATGATGGAGGCTGAGTGCCCTCCCGAGTTTTTGTTTATCATGTGTATGGCATCATCAATGGTATCGACTGCGCCGATAATGCATTTCATGGCCAAGAATTCTTCTTGCCAAATCGATTCATCGGTAATAGTGTCGACCTCTGTCAATATTTGCTTTACCGTTTTGTCCACAATTATGGATACGTTGTTGGCCTCCAGAACTTTTTTCAACTCTTCAAGTTTTTCCTTGTACCCATCTATCCGGGTATCCACCAAAATTTTATCGAGAGCATTGCATGCCGATATTTTATGGGTCTTGGCGTTTAGAATTACCTTAACGCTTTTGTCCCAATCGGCATCTTTGTGCACATAAAGGAAATTGTTTCCTCTACCACTTATCAGAACTGCGCATTTGGCGTGCTCTTTAACAAAGGCGATCAAACGTTCGCCACCACGGGGAACAATTAGATCCAAGTCTTGGTCCGGATTTCGGAGAAACTCCTGTGTTTGTGACCTGTCCATTTCCAAAAATTGGATGTAATCCTCGGATAGTCCGTTCTGGGTCAGTGCCCGGTGCCAAAACTTTACTAAGGCCTTATTGCTATGGTAGGCTTCTTTTCCGCCTTTTAGCAATATTTTGTTGTTGGCCTTAAAAGCCAGCACGGCAGCTTCGATAGTAACATCGGGACGCGACTCATAAATGATCATGATAGTGCCAAAAGGTGCCGTTCTGTTAATGATTTTAAGTCCGTTGTCCAATGCTCTTGTAGAGATTTCTTGGTTGACCGGGTCCTCTTGCAAACGTACTTCCTTTACGGCTTGGATCATCTGGTCCACTTTCTTTTGGTCCACAACCAAACGATCGTACAAAGCTTGATCGTCGCGGTTGAACGCATCCAGATCTTTTTGATTTGCTTGGAGCAGTTCTTCCCGATTTTCATCAAGGATTCGCTCCATGTCTTTTAGTACTTTATTTTTTAGTGTTGTATCTAATAATTTCATTGTTGTTATTTTGAAACTTCTGTTCCTACGTTCTTTCCTTCTACAATGTCCAGGATTACGTTTTCCCGTTTTCCGTTTACTATGTAGGATGGGATATTGTCTGCGGCAGCCTTTTGGGCATAATTTAATTTTGAACCCATTCCACCGCGGCCTTCGCCCTCCTGCTTGTTTCCTTCTTCGATGTACTTGCCCAAGTCCTCTTTTGGCTCAACCTTATCTATTACTTTGGATTCCGCTTTTTCGGGGTGCCCATCGTAAAGACCATCGATATCTGTCATCAAAATAAGCTTATCGGCCTTCATTAATTGTGCGAGTAGGGTTGCAAGCTCATCATTGTCCGAGAACATGGACATGGATACGGAGACGGCATCATCCTCGTTCGCGATCGGAATTACTCCTTCGGATAGCAATCCTTCGAGGCAGTTGATCATATTATCGCGGTGCACGCCTGGGTTAAAATCCCGTTTGGTCGGGAGTACCTGGGCACATTTCATTCCATAATCGCTGAATATGTTGTAATAATGTCTCATCATTCTGGGCTGTCCAATGGCAGAATATACTTGTCTGCGTTGGGTTTTGTCTTTTATCTTGGCTTTTCCCAAAACCTCTTTTCCGGCAATCACCGATCCAGAGGAGACCAAAATGGTCATGATGTCCCGTTCGTAAAGTTCAGCAATTTGTTGCACCAAACTATTGAGCACGGGCCTAACTATTCTATTGTCCTTGTTGGTCATCACATTTGTTCCTACTTTGATGACCACTAATTGTTTATACATGATTTAGTATTCTTCGCCTAGTTCCACAGCTCTTCCAAATGCTGCAAAGGCGGCTTCTTTGATTAATTCGTTTACATTGTTGTCTTCCATGGAATCCAGAGCGGCCCTGGTAGTTCCTCCTTTGGAGGCTACCATTTCCATCCAAGTGTCCGGGTTAAGGTTGTTTTGGTTGAACAACTCCACGGCACCGGTAAAGGTTTGGCTTACCAGCACTTTGGATACATTTTCGGAGAATCCCATTTGGAGTGCGGCCTCCATCATGCTTTGCATAAAGTAGAAAACATAAGCAGGCCCACTTCCCGATATTCCGGTGGAGGCATCGATGAATTTTTCGTTTTTTACCCGAAGCGATTTTCCTGTGGTGTCCAGTAAACCTTCTACCATAAAAAGCTCCAATCGGGATACTTCTTCGGCGGATACGTAGCTGGTTAGACCTTTTCCTACTTGGGCAGGTAAGTTGGGCATGGCCCTTACTACTTTTTTTATGCCCAAGGATTCTTGGATGTAGTTAATGGTAACGCCCGCCATAATGGAAATGAACAATTGCTCGGGGTTGACCAATTTTTTCATACGGCCGAATAGTTCTTCGGCATGATAGGGTTTTACGGCCAAAAAGATAACATCTGCCTGTGGTACGCAATCTTCTATCTTATCAATCGCGTCGAAGTAGCCGATCTTGTCCACTTCTTCCAATTTTTCTTTTGATTTGTCCAGTACCATAATGTTGCGTTTTTTCAACAGTTTGGATTTGGACATACCTGTAGCGTAGGTAAGTCCCATGTTACCTGCACCAATAACCAATACTTTCATTTTTTGTTTTAAAGGGTTATATAATAGATTGTAAAATTGTTATGCCAATACATTGCACTCTTTGCAGTCTTTAATTTTTCCGTCGTAAGTTTCGCGGTACTTGTGCAAAGTGCGCACAGGAAGCCCCATAATGTATTTTTTAATATAGGTTACCTGGGTGGTGAGTTCGCCCATTTTAACGCTATATCGTTTTTCATACTTGGTTTCCCTTTTGATTTTTGAAAGTTTCATCTTGTTGTTCTTGATACTATGATTTTATTGTTATTGGTCTTCCTGCTCGTTCAGGAATTGTTCCTTGTATTGCGCCTTTTTTAGGGTTTTGCGACGCTCTACTGATTTTTTAGTGTATTCTTGATGGCTTCGTATCTGGTCCAAACGCTTTGTGTTTCGATATTTTCTTTTGTAACGTTTTAGAGCCCTTTCGATACTTTCACCTGGCTTAACTTCAATTTTTAACATATATGGATTTATCTGTTCAATCTCATTTCTAAATGGGTTTCGCTGAACCCTTTTTCTTCAAAAAATTTCTTGTTTGGATATTGGTTGTCACTGGTTATATGTATGGCTACGTCTCCTTTACAATACTGTAGGGTGTAGTCCAATAGTCTTTGTTCAACTCCTATATTTCTGTGTTCCCTGTGCACTACAAAAAAAACTAGAAAATTTTCGGGTATGTAATCGCCCATGCCTGTTTTGTTCACTACGGCCAAGGCCAGTATCCTATCTTTTTCTTCCATGGCAAATACATATCCTCCGAGTCCGGGAATATCCTTGGTAGAATATTGTATTGCTTTTCTTATGGCATTTTTTGACGCTTTTTTTCCTTCTTGATTATGGAAAAGAAAATTGGCAAACCTGTCGGCTTCCATGGTGGAAAGCCTGGTATATGCATCGTAGGTCTTGATTACCATGCTAGTATTTTGAACGATATCGGATTAAGTTTTTTATTGACAAAAAAGGGATTGATCGGAACTGCTTGGCAGGGTACCAAACTGTCCGTTTTTTGGAGGTGCAACTCCCAGAACCAGGGAGGGTAATTATAGGGTAGGGGGAATAAACTTATCTGGCTGGTTTCGGAATACCAGATAGTTAAAACTTAGAATCCTGCAGTTTTTTCTCTCGTGGAGCTTAACTTTCATCGGCACAAAGGTAAGCAAACAAGAGCTTAAATCCCAATAATACTGGGGTTTATGATTTTTATAACGTTTATTGGGAAGTGTTTGGGGGTAAGAAAACGTTGGAGTTGAAGATAGAAGAAGTGTTGCCTTAATGAAGAAAGGTAAAGTATAAAAACAAAAAAAGCTCCGAGAAATCGGAGCTTTTTGCGGTCTGGACGGGATGCTTCCTTGCATTTTTAACATATCATTAACATACATTATTTAACTGATAATCAATTATTTAAATGTATATTGATTTTTATTTTACATCATAAAACACTACTTTTCATGAAAAATGCAGCACGAATGCAGCACGCAAATGTATAATTACAATTTTTATATTTCAGAATCACCAAACAAAAATGGTACCCATAGTATCAAGTTGAGATACTATGAAAATCGTCATGTAAGAATCCAAATCGATACAGGAATTGAAATTGCAATGAAGTATTGGAACAAGGATAAATCGTTTCTTAAAAAATCAAAGGAAGTGGGTTCTGAATTTGTCCAACTTACTCAAATGGACAGCTTGGCCAATCAAATTATTTCCAGCCATCGAAATCAGGGGAGGCCACTTTCAAAAAAGATGTTCAAAAAGCAATTTGAAGAAGGTGAACCGTCCATCAATTCAAAACCTGTCCAAGACTTTTTTACTGAATTTGACCATTATCTGGAAAGCAAAAGGAGCAAGGTAGTCAAAGATGTTATCAAGGATTACAATTCACTTAGAAAGCATTTGGAGGGTTTCCAGGAATTTTCAGGGATCATCATCGATTTTAATGCCTTTGATTATCATTTCTACCAAGAATGGACGGATTACCTAGCGTACCATGCGCCATTAAAAAATGGAGGTGTTGGAATGAAGAACAACACCATAGGCAAGTTGGTTAAAAACTTAAAGGCTTTCTTAAACGACCGTATGCGCAGAAACCGTATAAAGCCCATAGATCTTTCGGCATTCAAGGTAGTCCAAGAAGAAGTGGATCACATCTATTTGTCCGATGATGAAATTCAGGCTATTGCAGCCGTAGATTGTAAAGCCGATGAAGAATTGGGGAAAGTAAAAGACTTCTTTGTAATTGGGTGTTTGACAGGGCTTCGGTTTTCTGATATTTCAAGGATTCGACCTGAGTATTTGGATGATAATGGGTTTTTGAATATCCGACAAAAGAAGACTTCTGGCCGAATTGTAGTGCCACTTCGTTCCCAAGTTAAGAGCATTTTGAGAAAATATGATGGATATGCCCCTGATATTGATTCATTCACTTTCAACAAGCGCATTAAGGAACTTGGGGATTCGGCCAAACTTCACCAAAAAGTAGAAATTGAACATAAACGGGGAACAATTAAAGAAGCACAACTTTTGGAGAAATATAAATTGATAAGTTCCCATACCTGTAGGCGTTCTTTTTGCACCAATGCTTACCTGAATGGTATTGATGTGCAACTCATCATGAAGATTTCAGGCCATAAATCAGAAAAGGCTTTCCGTCGTTATCTCAAGATTTCAAATTATGAAGCCGCCCAAAAATTGAAAGAGGCCTGGGGAATTTCATAAAACGAAAACGTGTATGATTGTCAAATAAAATCAAACTTCGTTTTTGAACTTTAGGTTTAGTGAGTACCGGGTGCTTTTGAGTTCACCAGATTTGACTAATATGGATTTGTTGACCAAATCCTTTAAATCACGTGTGGCCGTTGATGCAGATGTTTGGGCTATACGAATATAATTGTCCGCACTAAGCCCTCCTTTAAATCCCTTATATCCTGCTTTGAACATACGTTGGACTACTTTTAGCTGGCGTTCGTTCATCAAACGGGAGTATTGATCAAAGAACCTTGCTTTTTGAATCAAAAAGTCAATGGTTTTGATAGTGTGTTGTTGTGCTGCAAGTATAGTTTCCCCAAAGTATAGTAGGAATTCAGTAAGGTCTAGTTTGAAATTATGGGCTTCGATGGAAGAATAGTATTCCTTTTTGTATGACTCGATGGTCTGTGATAGGGATATAAGTGCTGGTCTGCCCAAATCCATGGAAATCGATTTTTCTGAAATCCCTCTAGCAATACGCCCATTCCCGTCTTCAAACGGGTGGATGGCCAAAAAGTAATAATGTGCCATTCCTGACTTGGCCAATGGAAGCATTTTGGATTTGTTTATCGTGTGGGTTTCGTTGAACCAACGAACATAAGCTTCCATTTCATTTGTCATTTGTGATGAGGGAGGTGCCTCATAATGTACCGTCGGTTTGTCGAGGCGTCCTGAAACAACTTGCATAGGATCTTCATGGGTACGATATCTTCCAATATCCACTAAATCCCTTCTGCCATTGGCGAGCATCTGATGCCACTCATAAAGTTGTTCATGGGTCAATGGTACTGCATATGTACGATATAGATTGACCATCATTTCAGATATTCCATATTCAGCTTGGGGAAGTTTCTTTCTTTCCGTTTCAAGTCCTAAGTTTTTTTTGATGGATTCCTGAATACTCCCACGGTCAAGATATTCCCCTTCAATTGCCGAAGTAGTTAAGGCCTCATCTGACAAAACTTCAATTAAAAGCTCATTTTTGTCTTCCTCATCAATATGTTTTATTGAACCTAGAGCTACTCCACTAGTTTGGACAAACTGATATTCCAGATTCTCCAAAGCTGTCTCATCATATCTGAAATTGGGCCAGTCTTTTTGTTGCCAGTTCCATTTAAAAGCTGTCATGAGCCAAATAATTAAGGTTTATAGCTCAAAAATAGTAAAATTATGAGCTATATATTAATTTTTTATAGCCCAAAAGGTGTAAATGGAAGAAACGGACACTGAGAACCAAAAGTAGGTGTTCCGCTTGTGAAAATATTATTTAAGACAGAGTAATATGGATATTAAATGGACTCTACATTTTGGGAAGATAGTTTGTCTCAATGTCAAATACAGATAAACTTTGTTGTAAACCATCAACTTTATCTTTAGAAAATTTAGTTAAGTTCGACTTAACCCCTTCTAATATGTACCTAGCTTGAAATTGTGCCATTAAAAATCAGATAATCCATGGTCATAATCATAATGCCCCCCTTTGTCTGTCTTAGGAGCTTCAATGTGATCAAATACTTTTTCAATCGGTGTTATAATAATATCATTTTCCAAAGGAATAGATAAACCATATGATGTTGCCAAAATAGTGTATAGAATTTCATCTATGTGTTGATTTTTGATAAAAGGAATATTCAGTAGATTTCCATTTACGAGTTTTATGTCATTAAAATTTAGCAAAGTCGTTTGCATACTACTATAAATTGATCCACCGCCGCAATAAACAACTGGCCTATTTTCAAGGGCTTTCATCAATTTTGAAGATGATAGATGGTGGGAAGGTCTTCTAGACTCGAATGATTTTGTAATCTTAGATACCATGTTTTTTACGTTAACTAGTAATTGGTCATGGTATTGTGAAATAGTGTTATGGAATAATGATTCATCACCTTTCTTTTCAAGAAATATTTTCTGTACATCCGGAATTGATAATCGGGGATTTTCCTTTATATAATTCTCAAAAATGTAATTCAATCCTTTTGGAAATGAATGAACCGTATGAATATCCGGTTGATTTTCACCAATGGTAAAAAATACTACATCCGTGGTCCCACCTCCAATATCAACTAATAAACTCATTCCATATTCCAATCTTTTTTGTTGGGTAATGGATGATAAACCAGCATATGCCTCTGGAATTACTTTTAAACCATAGAAATAAATATCATCCTCAGAATAAGGTGTTTGTAATTCTATTAAATTTAATAGGTTAGTATATTTTTCTTTTAAATAGTCCTCTTTGGTTTTATATTTCTCAACTAGTTTATATGCTGTAATCAGAAGAGCATAAGCCTTTTCTGTTTGATTTTTCAAAATGTCATGATTTGTACCACTAGGGATTCCCATCTGTACAAAGAAATTTTCTCCTAGCTTTTCTTGCAAAATCAGCAAGATATAGGTGATAAACCAGACAGATATTTTGTCAGAGTCTATTTTGTGATTCCATTGTACAGAATTTGAAAACGCTGCAAGTTTGAAATACCTGTAGTAAAATTTTTCAACTAGATTTTCCTTCCATTCCGATAAATCATTTTTATAATCTATTTCTATCTTTTCATTCTGCTTACGCCATTTGATTAATATTTCATTGTATTGTTCTTGAAGAATCCCACACTCCCTTTTCCATTCATTATTGGCTATATTGAAATTGTTTTGTATTCTGGTGCACTCTTTTTTCCAATCTATAATTTCAGGAGCAGCATTTTGATTGATTTTACTAAATAATCTTTGAATTTTTTCTCTCCAGGAATTAGCTTGAATTATAGGTCTATCTGGAAAAATTGGAGTTCCTGGTTTTTTGGGGAGTTCTAAGATGGGCTCTTTTAACGGTTCAAACTTTGGCTTTTCTTTTCCTTCATTGTGCAACCATTTACAACTTTCATCATTTACAAAACCATAGCTTAATGTGTCATCTTCATTAATTTGAACTATTGAGGGAAAAAGAAGTGTTGGATTCCCAAAAGGGTTGTTAAATTCAACAAATTCGTAAGTCTTCTGAGCTGGATTAGTTGCATCTTCAATGCATACTTTAGTTTGATGTGTTCCAAAATCAAGGCCAACGGTAAAACTCATGTTAATAAACCGTTATATGGTTCAAGGAAAGTAATTGGGGAGATTTTGATAATATTTCACTAGCATTTAATTCACGTAAAACATTATCTTTTTCCTCTTCAAAATTAGACAGGATCTTTCTTTGAGCAGGCAGAATACTTTCAATATTTTTCCTTTCCTTTTGATTAAATGTTGTTTTAAGCCTATACTCTGAATTTTCAATGATATTTTTTTGTCTGTTTATTTTGTTATCGTAGAATTCTGATTTCCGTTGAATCTGCATTTTTTTATGGGTTTCCAATCTCATTTTTTGTTCCTGTAAATTTTTGGACTCCATGAATTCAATTTCCTCTGCAAAAATGTATTCCAATTCAGAAATTAAATCATCTGGAATTTTTAGCCCACTCGAATTTGCTGTGGCATATAATTGCGATTCACCCAAGAATTGTCCTGATATATTCTTGTCATTAATCACTTTCCCTTTGTGTACATCGTATAATATTGGCAATAAGAGTTCTGTTTTTTGCTCTCTGTTATACCACTTTTTTATTGTTGTTGTGGAATAAATCGCTAGAAAATAATCCCCTTTTTCAATATTCTTATTAAGAACCTCTTTGTCTAGTGCAAATTGAAATGTATTATCCGCTTTTAAATCTTGTGATTGAAAAAATTGCAATGCTGCAATAATGATTGGATGATAGGCATTTATCCGAATAATATTACTATTTCTATAACCTACATCTTGTGAAAATGTAATTTTAAGTGAATTCCTTTCTCTAATTGAATTAATAAAACGTTTAAAAGAAATGATGGATTCTGAATCCTGTGGTTGAAACTCATTTAAAAAGTTTATTAATACTCTTGGTGAGCTTTTTGGTAAAATTAAATTATATGTTAGCTCTGCCTCATCTAATATTTCCAATTGACAAGTGGTTAGTTTTGAGCGAATCAGTATTTTAACATAATTAACTAATTCTTCTTCAGTTACGTAACGATGATTATTTTGAATGTTCTCAATCTCATTTTTAAAATAAATGTCATTTGTCAACGTATCTGTTAGTCCTTCACTTATTGATTCAAGATTTTTCTGTTCAGTGATAATGGCCCGTTCAATGGCATCTATTTTTTCTTTTCTATGTTCCTTTGATATTTCAGTACAATAAAGTTCCTTTTCCAAAGACTTAAACCATTCACGGATATTTCTAACACCAATATTTTCACTTCTATCCAAATCCTTATCCAGTATTGCTTCTAAATCTCCAATACAACCCCTGAAAATTCCAATCCTATCCAACAATCTAGTATAGATATCTTCCTGTATGGAGTCCTTTACAACCAAATTATAAATGTTAACAATCGAAGCTTTCTGACCAAATCGATCTATTCGACCTATTCTTTGCTCAACAACCATAGGGTTCCACGGTAAATCATAGTTAACCAACGCATCACAAAATTGCATATCCAAACCTTCACTCCCCACTTCCGATGATAAAAGAACCTGAACATTATCATCGAATTTAAATTTCTCAATCTCAGATGTCCTTTCATCAATCCCACCATGAATAATCGCAGATTGAATACCTTCTGATTTCAGTCTTATATTTAAATATTTTAGTGTTTTCTTAAAAATCGCAAAAACGATTAATTTTTTATTCTCCTTGTAAACAACCTGTTTTATTATTTTTAATAATTCCTCAAACTTAGCATCCCTTAAAGATCCATAGTTGTCTAAGTTATTATCTAAATCCTCAACTTTATTTAGGTATCCATATACACTACTTGCAACTTGACGTTTTTTTTGAACCAGCCCCAATGCACCACCCTGTGTCATTCTTTCATTACCATACTCGTCCATATAAGTCTTTTCATCAATGTAATTTTCGATAATTGCATCGAATTCCATGCGTTCTTCAGGAAACAATTCAACAATTAATGTATGAGGCTCCCTAACAGCTTGAGACCAGTCTTGTGTCACCTCTTTTTTTCTTGTGCGTGAAAAGATTTTATTCAGCTCACTCATATCTGAAATGTCAAATTGCAACTGCACCCTCGTTTCAGGTGAATCATCTTTTGTTTTTAGATCGGATACAATCTTTTGGTATAAAGGGATACCATCGAATAAGTCCTTTATACATAAACGTTTTTTCCATTCAACACGATATTCCTCGCCTGAGCTATAGTAAAGAGATACCTCGGAATCTTCCAAATCTTTTAAAATCGTACTGAATAAAATTTGACTATTAAGCTGGGTCAATGCTTTTACAAAAGGGGCGTTAACCGCTATTTCATTCTGAAAAGTTGAATATTCTGTATATTTATGTTCATCTAAAAGCTGAAGAAGATTAAATAGATTTTGTTCACTAATCATTATTGGCGTTGCCGTCAAAAAAACCACAGCATTTGCCGTTTCCATTATTTTTTTTGCACCTCTAAAGGTCTGCGTTGTATGATTTCGTAAACGGTGCGCCTCATCACATAAAATGAAGTCAAATTTTAAATTCTTTTCATCTATTACCTCAAATATGTTTTGACTTTTTGTATGTTTCTTAGATTCAATCTCCCTGGGCAGACGAATTTTTTCATAATTGACAATTGCCTTTATTGCTCCGCTTCGTTCCTTAATATCTGATATTAAATCTTTCGAAGAATCATATATTTTAAAACTAAAATTAAATTTTTCCCTTAGTTCCATTTGCCATTTTTCCTGCAACGATTTTGGGCAAACAATCAATGCATTTTTCAGCTCACGTCTTGCCATCAATTCAAGCATAATATGACCTGCTTCAATTGTTTTACCTAGTCCAACTTCATCAGCAACAAGAATTCTATGATTTTCTGAATTCAAAAACTTTAAAAGAGGTTTAAATTGATATGCTTTAAAAATTGTGTTGGAAGCTTTTAAGGAGGAAATTGTATTATTACTGGTATTATGTATTTTAAAACTTGTATTAATTCTTGAAAAGTCAAGAAATGAACCAAATATACCTTTTCGTAAACGCTGGAAGGGGTCTGACAAATCAGTATCTGGAATTAAGTTGCTTTCTAAGCAGTTTTTTATCTCATTATGTATACTGACACGATATAATTGACGTCCTCTAGCTGGGGGGGACACTTCTGTCACTATTCCCTTTTCGTTTGAATTTACATATATTACCGAGTCTCCAATATTAAATCTTGCCATTTATCGATTTATAAGTATTTATGAAAGTAGATTTTTGGGTTCTTCAAATGCAAATATTTGTTGGTTTCGAGCTAACATTTTAAAGTTGATTAGCCATGTTTAATCCCATCAATATACGTTCTAGAACCTTCGTGCCTAGACTTAAAAATACATCACTCTCTTTTTTGTCAATTCGACTTATATGAGCGGCCTTATTCCTATAGTCATCAGTTAACAACCTTAATTCTTTTAAAAAACTTGTATTTAAAAAATACTCATTAGTATTATTAATAATATGTTTTCTAAATTCTTGTAAGAGATTAGAATTTGAAATTGTTTTACCATCTGAATCAACTATAAAACCAAGTGTGAAAACCATGGATCCCAAAGTAAATTTATCAGTTTTCTTCGCAAGGGATTTAGCAAAGGTTTTAGTCTTATTATCGCTAAACTCTTGTTCTAAAAAGTCAGGCTCCGTCTGAAGTATATTATTTAATCTAACATAAAATGAAATGAATAACTTATTTAGTAATTCACTTTCAATAGCACGAGAAAATTGTAGGATATAAGGTGAGTAATCTTCAATGTTATTATTGTCAAATTTTTCTTTGAGAAAGAATGCAGATGCAAGGAACATTTTTGAGTTATCTTCTAAAACATCATATTTATTAAAACTATTTTTGACTTCCTTATAATACTCCTGAAGATTGTTAGAGCTCGAATTCTTATCTAAAATCTGATAAATCCCTTTAATTCTTTCTTCACTTTCTATAGAGGATTCCCTTATATCTTTAAATTGAGCACTGAGTTGTGAAAAATATGATTCCACCGTATTTCTTAATTCAAAGACGATATCTGTTAATTCTTTAATTTCGGAAAGAGTACTGTCTCCTATTCGATATCCAAAATTTTCTTCAATTATTTTTGCGATTTCTTTTGCTGATATTCCTCCTTTAGAATCGTCTTTGGTAATTATCAAGGTTCCGTTGTCACCTCCCCCATCTTCAACAGGTAAAATGTCATTTGATTTATACCAGCGTAGTTTTTCCTCCCACTTTCGAGCATAATCAACGTCATGTAACATTCCAAGATGTTCCCAGTAATATTCCACACCACTGTCATCATCAATAATAAAGAAATCGGGGCGTTTTACATGACCATCAATTTCCAATCTATACTCATATTCAGGTTCTAAACCATTTTTCAAAAGCAATTCATATATAATAACTTCTGATTTTGAACGTAAAAATTTACCGTCTGAAGCGCAGTGAATCAGATTCTTTTCAAACAAAACATCTTTATATTTTGTTATGTTAGGTTTATAAAACAGATTCGTAATTCGTTGTAAATTCGCAGAATGAAAATCATTAGTATAGTTGAAAAGCATCTGAGGATTGCCTTGATATAATAGGATTACTTTATTTACTTGCCTCGTTAAAGCTGTATACAAAAGCTCACGGGAAAGTAAAATACAAGGTTCTGGAATTGCTAAAATAACCGTTTTGAATTGACTGCCTTGTGCTTTATGAATGGTTAATGCATATGCCAATTCTAGAAAACTACCATTCTCATCATCAAAATCTTTTTTTGTAAATTGATATTTATATCCCTTTTGGGAAGAAAACACTGTTTCGAGTTGATAAGGCTGCTTTCCTTTCTTTGTATTCTTCCAATTTGTACGACCTACAGTTACTCCAATCTCCCCATTTGCTATATAGTTAATCCCATCATTTGGGTATGTGCCTTTACTTCTTGAGTGATTCTGCAGATTTATTACTTTGTCTCCATATACTATTTCCTCTAAGCCTAAAGGTTTTGGGGTCTTTTTTCCATTATACGCCCAGTGAAGAGCATCTTGTTTAAATCTTTTATGAAGTCCACGATTTAGTTGTTTTGTTCCAAAAACTTTAGCCCTTACCGGGCTAAGTAGTTGCCAGTCCTCTATTTTGTCAACTGATTTATGACCATCTAGATTAAAATTAAAAAAGCCCTTATCATTAGCACCAATTGATTTGTTGAACGACAATTCATCCGATATAGATAACTCCTCATTTAAAACTGTAATTAACAAATCTTCAAAATCAGATTCGTTACTCCAATTATATATTTTAATGTTATCATTACTACCACTAATCACTTTCTCAAAAACACTGTCTGCATTATTTTCTTGAACATTACCTCCAAATAAATTTGCGAAATCAGTGTCGAGCCTTTTTTTGTTATCCTTTTCTTCTTGTCTTGCAGAAGCTGTTAATTCAATATATGAATTGCCAATCTTGGGAAATATTCCATCGACATTGTTGGGTTTTATATATGTGATAATATCAAAAAAAGGTCTTCCCGCACCAATTGGGGGTAATTGCCGATAATCTCCCACTAAGATTAACCTTTCAACTCGTTTTAAATGTTGTAATGTAGCGGCCAGCATTTCCTCTGTTAGCATGGAACACTCATCAATAATAACTGTTTTGTACCCTGATTCTTTATCGGAATCATTAAGATGGAAAGTTTGTGTAGAACCTCTAAAACGACCAGATCGGAATAAAAAACTAGCAATAGTTTTTGCGGTTACACCGTGCTTTTTTGCCTTTTCTTCCATTCTCACCCTAGCTTTTCCAGTTGGAGCGAGAAAAAGGACATTACCTTGTTTGATTTTTGGAATTGAAGCCAATGCTGACAAAAGTGTGGTTTTGCCAGAGCCAGCCTGACCTATTAAGACTGAAAACCTAGAATTTGCCATTGCCTCCAAGGCCTTTATTTTTTCTTCTTTAGCACGCTTATCGGCATCCGTAGTTTTAAATTCTATATCGCCTAGAAATTCTTCCCAATTCTCTTGTAAATTGTGTTTATTGGCTTTTAGTCTTTTATTAATTACAGTGTTTATTAATTCTGAAGTTTCATTAAATCGAGATAATTGATATGCCTTTTTATTGTCTGAAGTAGAATGGGTAACAATGCATTCATCAAATATTTCGGATGCTAAATTAAAATAATCCGCATTTAAGTCACATTCAGGTTCTATCGGTAGGTTTCCAATGTTTTTAATGATTTCTTCTTCAGGAAACAATGTATGGCCGTTGTTAGCTTGACGCTCCAATTCCATAATCGAAAGAGCTTTGATTCTTTCCTTGCTTAATGGCGAGAATTGCTTAGTGTCACATGGTTTGAGTTCCTTATTCCGATTTAGCATTAGACCAGTATCAATTATTGAATAATTAATCGGTTCAATTGAATGAATTGATATTTCATAAAACAAATATGGATTCTTGACTAACTCCTCGTCTATAACATACTTGTAGCTTTTCTTCCTCTGTTCTAAATTGAATATGGTTTTGGCTTGATTTTCACTGAGGTTAAATCTGCTTATTAATTGTAAAAGAGACAAACGGGTTTGTTGTTTCTTGAAAAGATTCCAGATTTCTACATTTTCAATAGAAATACTTTCTTTCAATTTTTTTGGGAGCAGCTCTAAATCACCCAAAATCTTATCAAGATATTGCCAAGGACATTGGCCTTTTTCTATTTCATTCAAAATATGCTGGGCCAAAAAATGACCTCTTTCTATTCCCATTGTTGTAAGGGCAACACCAAGTCCAGGATAATCACCCCTTAGTTCTTTAATGGCTGCAAGCTTTTTACTCAGCCATTCTAAAATATTATCCCAATTATTGCCAATTTCTAATTTTTTGGCAAGCTCTATTTTTTTAATCGATTCTCGTAATATATAAATTGCGAAATCATGTGAGACATGCTCTGTTTTATAGGAAAACTCAGACCTGAATTCATTTGGAATTATTACTGCAATACTTTTCGGATCAAAATCGGGATATTCTTTTTGATATTCAAGTGCTTCATGGTAAGGGAAAATAAAACCATTTTTAAAATCAGGTCTTATGCCATGGTTGACCATATGTTCCCAAGGCATTGATATAAAACCAGTATCTTCTGATGTGTCGAAAGCCTTTGATTGGATTATGGATACAATTTCCCCCAAACCAATTAAAACCCGATTATTTTCTTCAACAAATGGAACTTCCTTTGCATAAAAAAAACTTAAAGATTCATTGGGGTTTATATGTTCAAAAAAGCAATCAAAAACAGCCTTCTGATTTTTAAGATCCTGTACCCAACTTGTTGTAAATTGCAATGATTCATCTTTGGTTTTATGGTAAGGTTCTCGGTGGGAATCATAATCTAGATCATACTGCTCAGCGAATACTTCTGCATTCTCGGGCATTCCCCATCTAAAAGGAATAGCGGGTGCACTATACTTAGGGAAAAATATGGGAGTCGGCAGCAAATGTTTATAATAATTATTGTATCCTTTGGCATAAGGATGTCTAATCTGTTTTGTAAAATTAAAATCAGCCATAAACATTGCACTTTCAGATATGCAGGGTGGTAGCTTATTTTCATCTCTTATGTCACAAATCTTTTGCCCAGATAAATCTTTTTCAATTTCATCACTCCTATTTTCGGCACAATTTTTTAATGCCAGGCAAGCATCATTGTTCTTAGCATTTTTACATATTGTGCCATTCCAAGCATTATCATGCCAAGGAACTCTTATTGAAAGGTGCTTTTTTGTGTATCTTGGGTTGTAGGCTATCTTCATGTATTAATAATTCTGTTTAGGATTGGCCGAATTGTAAATCTTCAATTATAAGTGGACTGAACTTTGTCTAAAGATAAGTGATGGTTTTGTTATCTTCAAGGCTAGCCTTGAATATGGTTCATTTACCATTTAAATCACTTTGAGTGACAACTTTTTTCAGGACGAGACAGATATATACATTTGTATGATCATACATTCATATAAATATTTGTATTGCTTGAAATTTCTGTAAAATATTTGTGGAAAGGGAGAAAAAGACCAAAATCAGGGTTTGTCTGAGTGTCAGCGTAAACTTATTTTTTTTCTCCCTACCCATATCTCCACGGTAGTTGCCAAAAACATCGTTTTTGGCAACACCCTCATAAGAATCGAATAGTGATGGTAAGCCTCAGGAGGCTTACCATCACTATTTTGGATTTAACCTCAATTCCTTTGCAAATTTATTTTGAATGCTTCTTGATTTGCCATACACGAACCGATGTACGGCAAATGGATTAAATGCTGTTCAATGTTGCTAGGTTTGTTCAATAAAGTAAATCAACAAATACCAGTAATATGAAGCGCATATTTATCATGGACGACGATGGATTAAAGGAGTACGTTCCTGTAGAATCTCTCAAAAACAATCTAGCTCCAAAACTGGAGGATAAGGATAATCAAAATCAAACTGAAAATGAAATGTTGACGATTGCCGATTTGGTCAAGAAATTTAAAGTGACCAGGCCGACCATTTATTCATGGATGGAAAAGGGTTTGCTCAAAAAGATACCTATTGGCGGACGTGTTCTATTTCATCCCAATGACATCGACGAGCTTATCGATCGGTTAAGGGGTATTTCTTCTTAAAAACAGATTGATGATCCAAAGTCAAAATAAAAAATGGATTTTATTAATCGGAGGTCACGAAGCAAGTTGTGTTTTTGTATACAAAAACTGCTCACTTTGTTCGCAAGCTTGTTGAAGATACTCCTCAATTCCTAAAATTATGGCACGGCCAAAAAAAGAAATTAGAGAGCTTAAAGCAATTCATATCAGTTTTAGAACTACAGTGGATAATTATCTCATTGTAGCTCATAATGCAGAATCTTGCGGGCTTTCAATCGCTGATTATATCCGAAAAAAAATTACTGGAAAACCTTTGCCTAGATATAAGGTCTCTCCTTATGAAAGAAAAATTTTTGTTGAGCTGAGCAGGATAGGTAACAATATTAACCAGTTGGCCATCAAAGTTCATTTGGGGCAGAACCAAACCAAAAAATTGACTGGACAATTTGTGGAATTACAAAGGTTACTTTCCGAAGTAAAACAAATAATGGTAAAATAAAGTCAAGACAGTTTGATTAAATTTTAGTAAAAAAGGGAGAACAATAGCAATAATTACTAATATTCTTCTAAATTTACTAAATGCTTCTCACTGATTTTATCAAAAGTAGATTGTCATTGGAAGAATATTCCTTCTCCCGTGATGAATACATGGCATATTCAGGGAAGGACGCAAATGCTATTGCAACGGATTTGGCCTATTTATCCGAGAAAGGGGAGATTCTCTCTTTAAGAAAAGGATTCTACCTTATCATACCACCAAGATATTCAAAGTTGGGGGTTTTGCCATTGGAGCTTTATATCAATAAATTATTTGAGAATTTGGATAAGCTCTATTACATTGGTTTATACTCAGCAGCACAAATACATGGAGCAGCCCACCAACAAGTACAGGCTGAATACATCATCACACAGGGTACTAGAATGTTGGATATTCATAAAAAGAATATAGCCATAAACTTTTTTCTTGCCTCTAATTGGCCCCAGGCTAACATTGTCCAAAAAACATCGGATGCTGGATATTTTAATGTTTCAGACCCATTACTCACCATTGTGGATTTAATATACCACCAAAGAAAGCTGGGAGGAATAAACAGAATGTTGGCGAATATCGAGGAGCTTTTAGAAGAAGTTGAGCCAAGTGAAATGGATTCCTTACTGCAATGGTATCCGCATAAAAGTGTTTTACAGCGATTGGGGTTTTTGATCGATTACATAAGCCCAAAGAGTGATTTGCCTGATCTACTTATCGCATATTTGGAAAGGTATGGGTTTTACCCTGTCCTGTTGAATACATCGGATAAAATTAAACCAGGTGCAGTGGATAATAGATGGAAAGTTGATGTGAACTTAGCCCTAAATAACGATATATGATACCAAGACCCTACATAGTGGAGTGGCAAGAACATGCACCATGGAAATACATATAGCCGCTTTTAATCGGCTTAAAATGATATAATGACCAAAATGAAATCAACATAAAATGACAAGCATAGCACAAAGAGCAGAATTGCAAAATCAAATATGGAAAATAGCCAACGATGTACGTGGCTCTGTAGATGGATGGGATTTTAAACAATTCGTATTAGGGACACTTTTCTACCGTTTCATAAGTGAAAATTTCACCAATTATATTGAGGGTGGCGATGATAGTGTAAAGTACCCGAACTTATCCGATGACGTTATAACTTCAGAAATAAAAGAAGATGCCATAAAAACAAAGGGATACTTTATTTATCCAAGCCAGCTGTTTGTAAATGTGGTTAAAAATGCAAGTAATAATCCAAATTTGAACACCGATTTGGCGGCTATATTTTCCGCCATAGAAAGTTCAGCTATTGGATTTCCTTCAGAAGACGACATCAAAGGCCTGTTTGCAGATTTTGATACCACGAGTAACCGTCTGGGAAATACAGTTGAAAATAAAAACAGTCGTTTGGCTGCCGTTTTAAACGGTGTCGAAGGTTTAAGGTTTGGTAATTTTGAAGACAATCAAATAGACCTGTTTGGTGATGCCTATGAGTTTCTAATCTCCAATTATGCAGCCAATGCAGGGAAGTCTGGAGGAGAGTTCTTTACCCCTCAAAATGTGTCCAAACTAATAGCGCAGTTGGCAATGCATGGGCAGACCACGGTAAATAAAATTTATGATCCTGCGGCGGGATCTGGTTCTTTACTGTTACAGGCCAAAAAACATTTTGACAGCCATATTATTCAGGAAGGTTTCTTTGGGCAGGAAATTAACCATACTACCTATAACTTGGCACGTATGAACATGTTTCTGCACAACATCAACTACGATAAGTTTCATATTGTACACGGCGATACGCTACGACATCCAGAATTGGGTGATGAAAAACCGTTTGATGCCATTGTGTCAAATCCACCGTATTCTGTAAAATGGATCGGAAGTGATGATCCAACCCTTATCAATGACGACCGATTTGCGCCTGCAGGAGTATTGGCGCCTAAATCGAAAGCAGACTTTGCTTTTGTACTACATGCATTGAGCTATTTGTCAAGTAAAGGACGAGCGGCTTTGGTGTGTTTCCCAGGTATTTTTTATCGTGGCGGTGCAGAACAGAAAATCAGAAAGTATTTGGTAGACAATAACTTTGTTGAAACAGTTATTTCCTTAGCACCAAACCTGTTTTACGGTACATCCATTGCAGTAAATATCCTTGTATTATCAAAACATAAAACAGATACCAAGACACAATTTATAGATGTTAGTGGGGAAGATTTCTTTAAAAAGGAAACAAATAATAATGTGTTAACAGATAATGATGATGCAAAGAACCCAGGGCACATACAGCAGATAATGCAAATGTTCGATAGCAAAGAAGAAGTAGCACATATAGCGACAACTATCGATAATGCTAAGATTGCAGAAAACGATTATAACCTTTCTGTAAGTTCCTATGTGAAACCTAAAAATACCAAAGCTAAAATTGATATAAAGGTATTAAATAAAGAAGTAGCTAAAACCGTGGCAAAAATAGACGAGCTACGTTCGGAGATTGATGCTATTGTAAATGAGATTGGAGCATGAGTTATTTAGATAAATTGTTAGAGGCTCATGAGGTTGAATGGAAAACTTTGGGTGAATATACCGATTATGAACAACCTACAAAATACCGTGTAAACTCTAAAGAATACAGCGATGAATATGAAACACCTGTTCTGACCGCAGGAAAAACATTTATTTTAGGATATACTGATGAAACTAATGGCATATATAAAGCATCTGAAAAGCCTGTAATAATTTTTGATGATTTTACTACAGCCAATAAGTGGGTTGATTTCGATTTTAAAGTAAAGTCTTCAGCAATGAAGATGATTACTTCTAAAGATGAGTCTTTGGCTTTACTGAAATATATATATTATTGGTTAAATACATTGCCAAGTGGATTAGTGGATGGTGATCATAAACGACAATGGATTAGCAGTTATGCTAACAAAAAGTTTCCAATACCATGCCCCGATAACCCTAAAAAATCTCTAGAAATCCAACAAAAAATAGTTGACATTCTAGATAAATTTACAGAGCTTACAGCAGAGCTTACAGCAGAGCTTACAGCTCGTAAACAGCAATACGAGTATTACCGTGAGCAGTTGTTGAGTTTTGATGTGGATGAGGTAAAACATTTACCCTTGGGGGATGATAGTCTGGGTAAATTTATCCGTGGTAGCGGATTACAGAAAAAAGACTTTACCCAATCTGGAGTTGGGTGCATTCACTATGGTCAAATTTATACGCACTATGGTACATATGCGAATACTACTAAATCATTTGTTTCAGAAGAGTTTGCTAAAAAAGCGCGTATGGCTAAACTGGGAGATTTAGTAATAGCAACCACTAGTGAAAATGATGAAGATGTATGTAAAGCAGTAGCTTGGTTGGGTGAAGAAGATATAGCGGTAAGTAGTGATGCCTGTTTTTATACTCATAAATTGAATCCTAAATATGTAGCTTATTTTTTTCAAACAGAACAATTTTATAAACAAAAAATGCCATTTATAACAGGGGCAAAAGTTAGACGTGTCAATGCTGATAATTTGGCTAAAATTAAAATCCCTGTTCCTTCTCCAGAGGAACAAGAACGAATCGTATCCATATTAGACAAGTTTGATGTACTTACCACATCTATTACAGAAGGTTTACCAAAAGAAATAGAATTAAGGCAAAAACAGTATGAGTACTACCGCGAACAATTACTTACATTTCCTAAAGACACTATAGAAGCATAATATCATGGCACAAACATTAACAGAAATAGCAGAGAAACTAAGAAATGCTAACAAAAAAGTACAGTTAATCTATGCTTTTAATGGTACAGGTAAAACACGCTTGTCTGGTGAGTTTAAAAAATTAATATCCCCAAAAGACCCAGAAGCAGATGAAGAATATAAATCTAAGGTGCTCTATTATAATGCCTTTACAGAAGATCTTTTTTATTGGGACAATGATTTAGATGCAGATACAAACAGAAAATTGACAATACGTCCGAATGGATTTACAAATTTAACCTTACAGTTCCTTAAAGATCAAGGGTTAGATAATAATATAGTGACTAATTTTCAGCATTTTACAAGTGATTCAATAACACCTAGATTTAGTGCTGATTTTTCAGAAGTAACATTCTCTGTAGCTAGTGGTGACAATCAAAGTTTAGATAATATTAAAATATCTAAAGGAGAAGAGAGTAACTTTATTTGGTGTGTATTTCATAGCTTGTTCGAACAAGTTGTTGAAATTTTTAATACAGAACCTGAAGACCGTTTCTCCGACCAGTTTGACCATATAGAATATGTAGTCGTTGATGACCCCGTAAGCTCGTTGGATGAGAATCACATAATAGGCCTTGCGGTTAATTTAGCCGAACTTGTTAGGAAATCGAATGGCTTGAAGTTTATAATTTCAACTCACAATCCACTTTTTTATAACGTTCTATACAATGAACTAGGTAATAAAACCAGTTATTTGTTTAACAAACTTGAAGATGGGACATACGACTTATTAGAAAAAAAAGGAGATTCAAACAAGAGCTTCACCTATCATTTATATTTAAGGGGTGTTATTAAGCAAGCTATTGATAGTAATGAAGTATCAAAATATCATTTTGTTTTACTTCGTAATCTCTATGAAAAAACGGCAAATTTTCTAGGATATGAAAAATGGTCTGATCTATTACCAAATGATGGAAGAGAAGGGTACATAAGTCGACTTATGAATTTTTATAGTCATAGTACCCTGTCAAGTGAAGAATTTAGAGAACCTACGCCACCAGAAAAACAAATGGTTAGTTTTCTATTTAATCATTTGATGAATAATTCTAAATATTTAAATGAAGAAATAGCAATAGAATCGACATCAGAAGAATCGGGCGCAACAACAATAACAGATAATGCAACAGTATAAAACCATAGCAGAATCCAGCAACTTTATTGTTTTAGATAGTTATAAAAAATTCTCAGAAGTAAATGAGGCTCCTGTAAGTTATCAGACAGAGGCAGGTTTAGAAAGAGAACTGGTTCAGGATTTGCAACACCAAGGCTATGAATTTGTGGCTCATATCAACAATCAAGAACGTATGTTGGCTAATGTGCGTGTGCAGTTGCAGGAACTTAACAATATGCAGTTCACTGATCAGGAATGGCAGCGTTTTGTGGTAGAGTATTTGGATAGACCAAGTGATAGCCTTACCGATAAGTCAAGAAAGATACACGATAATTATATCTATGATTTTGTGTTTGATGATGGGCATATTCAAAACATCTACATAGTAGATAAGAAAAACATAGCACGTAATAAAGTTCAGGTCATTTCACAATTTGAACAAAAGGGGACTCATGCCAACCGTTACGATGTGACTATTTTGGTTAATGGTTTACCACTGGTACAAGTCGAACTGAAAAAACGAGGTGTAGCTATTCGTGAAGCTTTTAATCAGGTACATCGCTACACTAAAGAAAGCTTCAATACCGAAAATTCACTGTTTAAATATTTACAGCTGTTTGTAATTTCCAACGGTACGGACAGTCGCTATTTTGCCAACACCGTACAGCGTGATAAAAATAGCTTCGATTTTACAATGAACTGGGCTAAAGCTGATAATGCATTGATAAAGGACTTAAAGGACTTTACCATTACGTTTTTTGAAAAACGCACCCTACTCAATGTACTTCTAAACTATTCTGTATTTGATATAAGCGATACCCTTCTTATCATGAGGCCTTATCAAATTGCAGCTACAGAACGGATGTTATGGAAAATTGAAAGCTCCTTTAATGCTAAAAATTGGTCAACAGCAGAGAGTGGTGGGTACATTTGGCATACTACAGGGTCGGGTAAAACCCTTACCAGCTTTAAGGCTGCAAGATTAGCAACGCAGCTGGATTTTATCGATAAGGTGTTTTTTGTGGTAGACCGTAAAGATTTGGACTTTCAAACCATGAAAGAATACCAACGCTTCTCACCGGATAGTGTAAATGGTTCTGATAGTACGGCAGGTTTAAAACGAAATATAGAGAAAAAAGACAATAAGATTATTGTTACCACTATTCAAAAATTGAATAATCTTATGAAAAGTGAGAACGATTTGGATATCTACCAAAAGCAGGTCGTTTTTATTTTTGATGAAGCACATCGAAGTCAATTTAGTAGTAAAAAAGATGGTAGAACCATAGGTACACAACATAACCTGAAAAAGAGGTTTAAAAAATATTATCAGTTTGGGTTTACAGGAACACCAATTTTTCCCGAAAATGCGTTAGGTTCTGAAACTACGGCTAGTGTGTTTGGTCGTGAACTACATTCCTATGTCATCACGGATGCCATTAGAGACGAAAAAGTGTTGAAGTTTAAAGTAGATTATAACGATGTTCGTCCACAGTTTAAAGGCATAGAAACAGAACAGGATCTAACTAAACTAAGTGCGGCAGAAAACAAAAAAGCCTTACTGCATCCTGTGCGTATCAAAGAAATTTCACAATACATCTTAAAGCATTACAGACAAAAAACGCATAGAACTAAGGGAGGTAACAGCGGTTTTAATGCCATGTTTGCCGTTAGTAGTGTAGATGCAGCAAAATGTTATTACGAAGAATTAAATACCCTACAACAAGATAGTGAGAAGCCATTAAGGATAGCCACCATATTTTCTTTTGCTGCCAATGAAGAACAAAACGCTATTGGTGAAATTGTTGATGAAACTTTTGAGCCAACGGCAATGGATTTAAGTGCCAAAGAGTTTTTAACTCAGGCTATCAACGATTATAATGCCATGTTCAGAACGAGTTATGGTGTTGAAAGCAAAGAGTTTCAGAATTATTATAGAGACCTTGCAAAACGCGTTAAGAATAAGGAAATAGACTTGCTCATTGTAGTAGGGATGTTTTTAACAGGCTTTGATGCACCAACGCTCAATACCTTATTTGTTGATAAAAACCTGCGTTATCATGGCTTAATGCAAGCCTTTTCGCGTACCAATCGCATTTACGATGCCACAAAAACCTTTGGAAATATTGTAACCTTTAGGGATTTAGAACAGGCCACTATTGATGCCATAACCCTTTTTGGGGATAGCAGTACAAGAAATGTGGTGCTGGAGAAGAGTTACAGAGAATACTTAGAAGGGTTTACAGATATTGCAACGGGCAATGCACGTCGTGGTTATATTGAAGTGGTTAAGGAACTTAGAGAAAAGTTCCCTGACCCGGATGCTATTGAAACAGAGAAGGACAAAAAGGAATTCTCTAAACTTTTTGGTGAATATTTACGAGTAGAAAACATACTCCAGAATTACGATGAGTTTACCAACCTTAAAGCGTTTCAGGATATTGATATAAATGATTCGGAAGCTGTGGAGGCATTCAAAGAAACCTATTTTGTTTCAGATGAAGATATTGAGGTAATGAAACAAATTGAATTGCCGGCAGAGCGAACCATCCAAGATTATCGTTCTACGTATAATGATATTCGTGATTGGTTGCGACGAGAACGAAAAGGAAAGGAAGCAGAAGAATCTGATATTGATTGGGATGAAGTAGTATTTGAAGTCGATTTATTAAAGTCTCAGGAAATAAACCTGGACTACATTCTGGAATTGATTTTTGAGCATAATAAGAAAACCAAAAACAAAGCAGAATTAGTAGAAGAAATAAGACGCATAATCCGTGCTAGTGTGGGTAACAGGGCAAAGGAAAGTTTGGTAGTCGATTTCATCAATGAAACAGATTTGGATGAAATAAAGGAAAAGGCCACAATCATCGATGCTTTCTTTGCTTATGCACAAGGCAAACAAAAAGCGGAGGCTTCAGAATTGATTGCAGATGAGAATTTAAATGAAGAAGAAGCGAAGCGTTATATGAAAGCATCATTAAAAAGGGAATATGCTAGTGAAAATGGCACGGAACTTAATTCATTATTACCTAAAATGAGCCCTTTAAATCCTCAATACCTTACTAAAAAACAAAGTGTCTTTCAAAAGATCTCATCTTTTGTTGAGAAGTTTAAAGGAGTTGGAGGTGAAATTTAAATTGGTATTTTGAAACAATTGCAATTGAAAGATGATGTCCAAGAAATATTGCATTGGGTCATTTGACAACTAAATCTTGATAATTTGAGCCGAATAACACTTCTAATCGGCTCACTGGAGAAAAAAGTGGTTCCAAACACCGCGAAAAATGTAGTTTGTTGCAAATGCATTTTAATGGCAAGATTATTTTATCCTACTTTTTAAGGAGTAATTTTTCGGAATGAAAAGTATTGTAAAATGCTGCAAAGAAGTAAAAAAGAATCAAAAATGCAGCACGAACGCAGCACGCTAATTAACTTTTGTTTAACATTTTATTTTATAAATACCTGGAAAACAGAATGTTATAAAACAAAAAAGCCTCATAAAATGAGGCTTTTGCGGTCTGGACGGGACTCGAACCCGCGACCCCCTGCGTGACAGGCAGGTATTCTAACCAACTGAACTACCAGACCAATGATTTTATCTTTTCAAGACTCCGACAACAGTCGGATTCAAATCTTGTTCATTTGCTTTTTTAAAGCGAGTGCAAATATACATTCTCATTTCGGATATGACAAAACATTTTTTTAAAAAAATGATCAAGCAAATTTCTGCCGCTCTATCATAAAGGAATTCAGGACTTGGGAGAAGTCCGAGCGAACATCCACCCCCACATATTTGATTTGGTACTGTGCGCATTTCAGTTTCAGGTCCTTCTGGTATTGCAATACTTTTTCTGAATATGCCTTTTTAATGGAATCTGCATACAAATCTATCTGTTCGCCAGTTTCTACATCCACAAAACGTTTGGGTGCATTGTCAAAATCAAAATTGAGCTCATGCTCTTTATCCAACAGATGAAAAAGAACCACGGAATGTTTGTTGTATTTAAGATGACGCAGGGCTTCAAACAGTTTTTCCTCTTCGGTTTCCGTCTGGAACATATCGGTAAACAGAAAAATCAAGCTTCTCCGATGGATTTTTTCGGCAATTTGATGCAGAAACGTATAGGTTTTGGTCTCCTTCGTATCCTTTTTATGGGAAGCAACTTCGTTCAATTTAGAGTACAGCATCTGAAAATGACGCTCACTGTTCTTTTCCGAAGCATAAAAATCATACGTATCAGAATAAATACTTAGCCCAACGGCATCCCGTTGTTTTTTTAAGACTTGCATCAAAGCCGCAATGGAAAGCGCCCCAAAACCAATTTTGTTGAGGTTTCCCAAGGAATATTCCTTCACTTCGGGGTAATACATGGAGGCGGAATTGTCCAAGATCATATGGCAGCGCAGGTTGGTCTCGTCCTCAAATCGTTTGGTGTAGAGTCGGTCCGTGCGAGCGAAAAGTTTCCAATCAATATGTTTGGTGCTTTGCCCTGGGTTGTAAATTTTGTGTTCCGCGAACTCTGCAGAAAATCCATGGAACGGACTTTTATGAATGCCACTGATAAAACCCTCGACAATCTGGTTGGCCAAAAGTTCAAGGTTTTGGAAAAGTTTTACTTTGCTAAGTTCCGATCGTAGGTCCATAACTGATTTCTGAAGACAAGATAAAATAAAAAAGGCTTGGCATTTGCCAAACCTTTTTTAAAATCCGTATTTCTACGTTTTTTTACAAAGCTGCATCAATTGCATCCGTGTACACTTTTTTAGGAGATACCCCTACTTGACGGTTGATTACCTCACCATCTTTAAATACCAAAACGGTAGGAATATTGCGAACACCGTACTTGGCCGCAAATTGTTGGTTGGCATCAACATCAACCTTACCCACAACAGCTTTGCCATCGTATTCTTGTCCAACTTCTTCAATTATGGGACCTACCATTCTACAAGGCCCGCACCATGCTGCCCAAAAATCTACTAGGACAGGCTTGTCACTTTTCAAAACTACTTCGTCAAAAGTTGCATCTGTTATTTCTAGTGCCATCTTATTAATTTTAATATTATGCAAAGTTAGTCAAATAATGCCCACGTAACTTACATCCGGTACATTCGTTTTAATTATTGCACTATTGGCATTAATTATACCTAGTTCAATTTATAATGAATTTCGTTCGCCTCCAGTTCGGCAAGTAATTCGCTGTTGATCTTTACCTTTTGTTTTCGACTCGATAGTTTTAGTTTGATTTCTTCTTGCATCTCGTAAATCACAAAACTAATAGGATGGTCGCCTTTGTGCATGGTTAAAGTGTCCTTCAAGGTTTTTATGCGCTGTTCTTGCAGGCGGTCTATGTTGAGTTTGATGGTCAACTTTTTCGCAAAGGCATCCATTACATCCTGAAGCTGTTTAAAATCGTTGAACTGGAGCCTTGGCTCTCCTTTTTTGCCCGTATCGCGGTTCACCCATCCTTCGCGAACAAAGGCCCTAACATGTACAAATGAATTGATCATTAAAAAATGCCGGAACTTTAAGTATTCTTCTCCAAAAATCCGTAGTTCGTAGGATTCATTATAATCTTCCAATGTAAAAAGCCCCCAGCCTTTGCCATTTTTGGATACCCTATGCTGGACATCGGTAATAACACCTGCAACGGTAAGTTCTCGATTTACATATTCGTCCAAACGGGAGAAATCGCTCACCGTGTTCTTGCAGAACGCTTTGATCTCTTTTTTAAAATCATCCAACGGGTGGCCGGAAATATAAATGCCGACCACTTCTTTCTCGCGTCGCAGTTTTTCCATGGTTCCCCATTCTTCGCAAGGAGGAACAATGGGCTCTGGAATCTGCACATCGCTCGCTTCGCCAAAAAGGCTTACTTGGGACGAATTTTGATTCTCCTGAAATTTGGAACCGTACTTGACAGCTTTTTCCAAGAACGTGATGCCATCGCCCTCATCATGGAAATATTGGGCTCGGTGAGTGTTTCCGAAAGAGTCGAAGCCTCCTGCCAACGCCAAGTTTTCGAACGCTTTTTTGTTGGCAGCCCTTAGATCTACCCTTTTGGCCATATCAAAAATTGATCTGTACGCCCCTCCTTCTTTCCGGTTTTCCACTATGGTCTCTACGGCGGAGCGCCCTACTCCTTTTATGGCACCCATGCCAAAGCGGACGGCATTGTCCTTGTTGACCGCAAATTTATAGTAGGATTCATTAACGTCAGGGCCCAAAACTTCCAGTCCCATTCGTTTACACTCCTCCATAAAAAAGGTGACTTGCTTAATATCGTTCATGTTATTGGACAGCACGGCCGCCATATATTCGGCAGGATAGTGGGCTTTTAAATAGGCCGTTTGGTAGGCTATGTAGGCGTAACAAGTGGAGTGACTTTTGTTGAAGGCATAAGAGGCAAAGGCTTCCCAATCCTTCCAGATCTTTTCCAAAACGTCCCGTGGATGTCCATTTTTTTCGCCACCGTCCAAAAACTGGGGTTTTAGTTTTTCCAGCAGGGCAAAAATCTTTTTACCCATGGCCTTTCGGAGTACATCCGCATCACCTTTGGAGAAACCGGCCAGCTTTTGTGAGAGCAGCATTACCTGCTCTTGGTATACGGTAATTCCGTAGGTCTCCTTAAGGTATTCTTCCATGTCGGGAAGGTCATAGGTGATTTCCTCGTCTCCATGTTTACGGGCGATAAAGCTTGGGATGTATTCCATGGGGCCCGGTCGGTAGAGGGCGTTCATGGCTATCAAATCATCAAAAACCGTAGGTTTTAGGTTTTTCATGTGTTTTTGCATCCCAGGGGATTCGTATTGGAATATCCCTACCGTATCTCCTCGTTGGAAAAGCTCGTATGTTTTTTCATCATCCAATGGAAAATCATCGGGTACCAGATCTATCCCTGTTCTTGCTTTTACAATTTTGACGGTGTCCTTGATCAGGGTCAAGGTTTTTAGTCCCAAGAAATCCATTTTTAGCAGACCTGCACTTTCCACTACGGAGTTGTCGAACTGGGTTACGTACAGATCGGAATCCTTGGCAACGGATACGGGAACAAAGTTAGTAATGTCGTCCGGTGTAATGATCACCCCACAAGCATGAATGCCCGTATTTCGAAGAGAACCCTCTAACACTCGAGCCATTTTTACGGTCTGTCCCTCTAAATCGTCGGTTTCGGCAATATTGAGTAGTTCATGGACCTTTTCCAGCTCATCCGAACGGAATTTCTTTTTTAAGTCGGCCTCGTCCACTCCAAATATTTTGTTGAGTTTGGACATGTTGGGAATCAACTTGGCAATTCGGTCAGCTTCACTCAATGGAAGGTCCAATACCCTTGCAGTATCTCGAATGGATGATTTTGCAGCCATGGTTCCGTACGTGATGATCTGTGCAACCTGATTGGATCCATACTTATTGATCACATAGTCCATTACCCGACCACGTCCTTCATCATCAAAATCAATATCGATATCGGGCATGGACACCCTGTCCGGATTTAGGAACCGCTCAAAAAGCAGGTCGTACTTCATGGGGTCTATGTTGGTAATGGTAAGGCAATAGGCCACCACGGAACCAGCGGCGGAACCACGACCTGGTCCAACGGAAACATCCATTTTCCTTGCTTCACGGATAAAGTCTTCCACTATCAAAAAGTATCCGGGGTACCCTGAGTTTTTAATAATTTCCAACTCAAAGTCTATCCGTTCCCTGATTTCTTCGGTTATTTCGCCATATCGCTTTTCGGCCCCTTTGTAGGTAATATGTCTTAAGTAGGCATTTTCTCCTCGATTACCGCCGTCAACCTCGTCTTCTGGGTCCTTGAAATCTTCTGGAATATCAAATTTTGGAAGCAGGATATCACTGGCAAGATCGTAGGGCTCTATTTTGTCCACAATTTCCTTGATGTTCAAAATAGCTTCGGGCAAATCCTTAAAGAGTTCCTTCATTTCGTCCGAAGACTTAAAATAGTACTCTTGGTTGGGAAGTCCATATCGATAACCCCGACCCCTGCCAATAGGTGTGGATTGTTTTTCACCGTCCTTTACACAGAGTAAAATATCGTGTGCCTCGGCATCCTTTTTATCGCAATAGTAGGTATTGTTGGTGGCCACCAGTTTTACGTTGTGGTCTTTGGCCATACGCACCAAAACTTGATTGACACGGTCTTCGTCTTCCTGTCCGTGGCGCATGATTTCGATATAAAAATCATCTCCAAACAGGTCTTTCCACCATAACAGGGCTTCTTCGGCCTGTTTTTCGCCTACGTTCAATATTTTGTTGGGTACTTCCCCATATAGGTTACCGGTAAGGGCGATAATATCTTCCTTGTATTGATCGATTACTTTTTTATCGATTCTAGGTACATAATAAAAGCCGTCGGTATAGGCGATAGAAGACATTTTTGCCAGATTGTGGTAGCCTTTTTTGTTTTTGGCCAGGAGTACTATCTGATGTCCGTAATCCTTCACATTTTTATTGGTATGATCGTCGCAAACAAAAAATTCACAGCCTACTATTGGGGTAATCTCTTTTTCGGTGGGTTGTTCGCCCTTGGCGATGAGTTCTTCGTTTTTTGCCTTTACCGTCTTATTATGTCCCATTACTTCTTTCACAAAGTGAAAGGCTCCCATCATGTTGGCATGGTCTGTCAAAGCAACGGCGGGCATACCGTTTTTTGCTGTGGCCTTGACCAAATCTTTGATGTTGATGGTGGATTGAAGCACTGAAAACTGGGAATGGTTGTGGAGATGTACAAAGGGTTCATCTTCCAAAGTCTCCACATTCTCTTGTATCTCCTCGTCCGAAACCCCGCTAGTGTCCTTTTCCCAGAGGGCATCCGCAATTTTTTTTGATTCGGCCTTGAGATTGAGGTGCTTTAACCCTATGAGCTCTATTTCCTGGGGATTGGACTGGGAAAATCGTTCAAAATAATCGGGCTGAACATCCAGTTCTTGATAGGAATATTGTTTTTTCCGGACCAATTCCAAGAAGCAACGTGTGGTGGCTTCCACATCTGCTGTTGCATTATGTGCTTCGGCAAAAGGTTCACCGAACAAAAATTCGTGCAGTTCGGTAAGCGTGGGCAATTTAAACTTTCCACCACGTCCTCCGGGAATTTTACAAAGTTCGGCAGTATGTTCTGTACAAGTGTCCAGTACGGGCAGTTCGGTGAGCAGGCTTTCGACGCCCTCGCGATGGAATTCACATCCCATAATATTGACGTCGAACCCTACATTTTGACCTACCACAAATTTGGTTTGCTCCAATGCATTGTTGAAAGCTTCCAAAACCTCGCTAAGAGGAACTCCTTTTTCTTCTGCCAATGCAGTGGAGATACCGTGAATCTGTTCCGATTCGTAAGGGATGTTGAATCCTTCCGGTTTTATCAAAAAGTCTTGATGTTCTATCAAATTACCTAGCTCGTCGTGCAATTGCCATGCAATCTGAACACACCTTGGCCAGTTGTCGGTATCGGTAATCGGGGCATCCCAGCGTTTGGGCAAACCAGTGGTTTCCGTATCAAAAATCAAATACATAGGCTATCTGTCTCGGTCAAAAAAGGATGGATAAAATTACGGAAGAAGATAGATTTGGTGAAAAAGAGTTGTGAGGAGTTATCAACTAAAAAAAGCCAGGAAAAAATCCCAGCTTTTTCTGCTTGTATCAAGTGACTTTTGGAATTATGATACTGCTGTTTCGAATAAGTTCGCTGTCTCCAAGGTTTCCCTTATGGCATTTCGGTGTTTCATTAATAGGCTTTCCGTGGAAGGTGGTAATACAAATTCTTTATCGTGCAGAATATCGTTGTACGTCTCGATCGCTTCTTTTTCGCCCCTGTGCACTTCTTCCAGCATTGTCTCTTCATTGTTCGAGGCAAAGAGTAATTTAAAATCGATCCAAGATCGGTGCAAGGTACCTTTGGTGCTTCCCCCTTTGTCGGGATTTTGTCCAAAGGCCTCGATTTCGGCCTTTAGCTCTTGGCCAAAATTATATCGCTGTTTGGCGCGATCCATAAAAAATTGTTTGATGGTCGTATGGTCTACTTTTTCAGCTGCTTTTTTGAATCCTTTTTCAGCATCATAGGTTCTTTCCAAAAGTTCGTTTAATTTGTTCGACATTTCTACGGTGTACTTCATAATCTTTTTTCATTTTGTCTGTTTATGGCCATCGATTTTCGATGACATCCACATTTAAGATAAGGTTTAAGTGCAGAATGGCAAATGTTTACAATGGTTTATAATATATTTAACGGGTTAGGGCCCAGTTGTTAAAAGGATTAACTTTTTTGTTTTAAACGCTGCGCTATAAACAAATAAGTGTATATTTGCACCCGCTTAACCGATAAGCGATTAAAAAGAATTAATAATCAGGGTCGGGCACCCTACAAATTAATGTGATATGCCAGTTAAAATTAGACTTCAGAGACACGGTAAAAAAGGTAAACCATTTTATTGGGTGGTCGCTGCCGATGTAAGAGCGAAGAGAGATGGTAAATTTTTGGAAAAATTGGGCACCTATAACCCAAATACCAATCCAGCTACCATTGATCTTGATATCGATGGTTCTGTAAAATGGTTGCAGAACGGTGCGCAGCCAACGGACACAGCTAGAGCTATTCTTTCTTATAAAGGTGTGATGATGAAGCACCACTTAGCAGTGGGTGTTCGTAAAGGAGCAATGACCGAAGAGCAAGCAGAGGAGAAATTCAAAGCTTGGTTGGAAGAGAAAGAACAAAAGATCCAGGCCAAGAAAGATGGTTTGAGCAAAGCCGAAGCAGAAGCTAGAGCAAAAGCATTGGAAGCCGAAAAAGAAGTGAACGAGAAGAGAGTTGCCGCTGCAATGCCAGAGGAAGAGGAAGTAGTGGAAGAGGCTGCGGAGGAAACCGCCGAAGCTGCAACAGAAGAAACTGCTGCTGAAGCTCCAGCTGAAGAAGCCACCTCGGAAGAAGCTGCCAAAGAAGAATAGAAACGTAAGACGATGCGCAAGGAAGATTGCTTCTATCTGGGCAAAGTCGTTTCAAAATATAGTTTTAAAGGTGAGGTGTTGGTCAAACTGGACACCGATGAGCCCGATATTTACGAAAACATGGAATCAGTACTTGTTTCATTGGGAAACAATCTGGTTCCATTTTTTATTGATAGATGCCGATTGCATAAATCCAATTTGCTCCGTATCGATTTTGAAGAGGTGAAGGATGAACCTACGGCAGATAAACTTATTGGGTCGGAACTATACTTGCCACTTACCATGTTGCCACCACTTACGGGCAATAAATTTTATTATCACGAGGTTATCGGGTTTACGGTTATGGACGAGTTGCACGGAGATATTGGTATTGTGGAATCCGTGAACGATAGCGCTTCCCAAGATTTGTTCGAAGTAAAAAAAGGGGACAAGGAATTATTGATTCCGGTAAGCGATGATATTATCACTAAAATAGACCGTGAAAACAAAACTATTCATGTAAAAACGCCCGAAGGTCTAGTGGATTTGTATTTAGGATAGGTTGTCATAAAAAAAGGAGACCGAAACAGCCTCCTTCTTCGCAATAAAAAAATTAGACGAAATTTTATTTCTTCCACTTTCCACCACCTAGGTAAAAGCCTAGAGAAATCCCGAAGTAGGAGTTTTTGACATCTGCACCTTCACCTAAGTCAGTCTTACCAATAAGATTATAAGTTGCAGCCACTCTAAATTTGCCAGCTTCAAAACCAGCTCTGATAAGACCACCAAATTTGCCGTCAACCTCAAGTTCTACAGAACCTTCAACTAGTTCTGTGTCCACACTTGAACTTAAGTTGCCAAGAGTACTGTATCCAACACCACCACCTAGAAATGGAGCAAAGGAAGAGCTTCCAGAATTAAAATAGTAGTCAAAAGTACCAGAATAGGTTCCACTTGCAGTTAAATCAGCTTCAGTTTCGCCTACATTTTTTGCCATGGCGGCAGATTCAAAGCGTATTCCAATATTCATGTTGTCGGCAATATTGTATTTTGGTTCCACTGCGATGAGAACGCCGCCCCCACCATCGGGTATGGTATAACCTAGGTCAAGCCCTACACGGAATTTGCCTTGTTCTTGTGCTTGGGCTACTTGCCCAACAGCTAACATGAGTAGCAAAGCATAAAAAATTTTCTTCATAATCAAAAGTTTAAATAATTTGGTAATGATTTTAACAATGGGGTCTTTCCCCAAAAAATTGGAGACGAAATAAGCATATCCTAGTGTTATGGAGCATCAACAATTTACGAATGCCCTTTATGAACTAATAAATGATGCTTTTGAATTGACGGTTGTAAATAGGGTACAGTACTTTAACCTATATTTGGACCAATGAAGCCTTTCAAATTCAAAGAATTTACGATCCATCAAGATCAGTCTGCTATGAAAGTGGGGACGGATGGAGTTTTACTAGGAGCTTGGGCAAGCCTTGATCATGAACCCAATGCTATTTTGGATATAGGTGCCGGGACTGGCCTAATAGCATTGCAATTGGCACAGCGATCCATGGCTGAAGTCATAGATGCCATTGAGTTGGATGATGCTGCCTATGAGGAATGTGTCGTTAATTTTGAAGCTTCACCTTGGGCGGACAGATTGTTTTGTTACCATGCCGGATTTGATGAATTTGTAGACGAGATGGACGACCATTATGATCTTATTGTCTCTAATCCCCCTTTTTATTCCGAGAAAATGGATAGTGGTAATGTCTCGCGTGACCAAGCGAGGCAAAATAGCTCATTGCCGTTTGATGAATTGGTTGCTGGAGCCTCAAAAATGCTATCCAACAAGGGGGTTTTTGCAGTAATAATTCCTTTTAAGGAAGAGGCGGCTTTTATGGAAATGGCCAAGAATGTTGGTTTGTACCCGAACCGAATCACAAGAGTTAAAGGAAATCCGAATGTTGATAATAAAAGAAGTTTGATGGAATTCTCACACAATACTAATGAACCAAAAATGTATACTTTGGTCATAGAAAATGGAAGACATCAATACACAGAAGAATACATCGCATTGACCAAAGCATTTTATTTAAAAATGTAACAATAAGCGAATGAAATGTTATATTTACTTAAAATTTAATCCGAATGAAGCCTGATTTATTTGAAGCCCCAGATTACTACAATCTCGACGATTTACTTTCTGAAGAACATAAATTGGTTCGCGATGCCGCTCGCCAATGGGTAAAGCGCGATATATCCCCCATTATTGAGGACTATGCCCAAAGGGCGGAATTTCCCAAACAGATTATTGGTGGATTGGCCGAAATAGGAGCATTTGGGCCATATATCCCAGAAGAATATGGAGGAGCCGGATTAGATCAGATCAGCTACGGATTGATTATGCAGGAAATCGAACGTGGTGATAGTGGCGTTCGTTCCACAGCTTCCGTGCAATCCTCATTGGTTATGTTTCCCATATTCGCCTACGGTACTGAGGAACAACGAAAAAAATATTTGCCCAAATTGGCAACAGGCGAGTGGATGGGCTGTTTTGGTCTTACCGAACCCAACCATGGTTCCAATCCTGGGGGAATGGAAACCAAGTTTAAGGACGCTGGCGACCATTATGTACTAAACGGGGCAAAACTGTGGATTTCCAACTCACCATTCGCCGATGTGGCCGTAGTTTGGGCCAAAAATGAAGAAGGCAGGATTCACGGACTTATTGTGGAACGCGGAATGGAAGGGTTTTCCACTCCGGAAACACATAATAAATGGTCACTGAGGGCATCTGCCACCGGAGAGCTTATTTTTGATAATGTAAAAGTGCCCAAAGAAAATCTCTTACCGGGCAAAAATGGTTTGGGAGCACCCCTAGGTTGTTTGGACTCGGCCCGATATGGAATTGCATGGGGAGCCATCGGGGCAGCTATGGATTGTTACGATACGGCCTTGCGCTATGCCAAAGAGCGGTTGCAATTTGGAAAACCCATTGCCGCATTCCAGCTGCAACAAAAGAAATTGGCCGAAATGATTACAGAAATCACAAAGGCCCAGTTGTTGGCTTTTCGTTTGGGACAATTAAAGAATGAAGGCAAGGCGACCACCGCACAAATTTCGATGGCCAAGCGGAACAATGTGGAAATGGCCATTAAAATAGCCCGGGAAGCAAGACAAATGCTGGGCGGCATGGGTATAACCGGGGAATACAGTATAATGCGCCACATGATGAATTTGGAAAGTGTGATTACTTATGAAGGTACACATGACATTCACCTATTGATTACTGGTGCAGATATTACGGGAATCCAAGCGTTCAAATAGAGGAGTAAATCACAAAATTTTTTCTACCGTAACCCTTATCGATTTGCTGATGGGGGTCTGACTTTTGTCGGCAAAATGGTTGTGGGGCACCAACATATTGGTCTCAGGAAAATAGGCGGCCATGTTCCCTTTGGGAATGTTATAGGTCACTACCAAGAATTTCTCTGCGGTACGTTGGATACCATCATAATGGCTGTGCAGATTGACCACATCCAATTGTGTCAACCCCTTTTCGGTCATATCCTCTTCATTCATAAAAACCACTCGGCGTTCGTTGTGGATGCCACGGTATCGGTCGTTCAACCCATAAATCGTAGTGTTGAATTGGTCGTGTGAACGAATGGTCATCAATAATAATTCATTTGCTTGCAACTCGTGGTCTGGCAAGGGGGTAATCGATAATTGCGCCATGCCATTCGGGAGCATCCTAAAATCTCGGTTACGGACATTGTTGGGCAAGTAGTATCCAAACCCTTTAGATTGCTCACTGGTATTCTGGAACCCTTTCACGGTTTTATCGATCAATTTTCGGATGAGATTGTAATCCTGACCTAATTCATACCAGTTCATGGAGTGATTGCCTCTAAAATAGGTGTGTGCCAAGAGGGCAATAATCTCTGGCTCACTTTTGATATGCTCCGAAGCAGGTTTCAGTAGCCCTTTGCTCTGCCTTACTTTGCCCGTGCTGCTTTCCATGGTCAAAAATTGGAGCTCACCGTTTTTCTCATCTTTTTCAGAACGACCAAATGTGGGCAATACCAATGCAGTTTTGCCGGTTATCAAATGGCTTCGGTTAAGTTTGGTGCTAATTTGTACGGTCAACTCACAATTTTGAATAGCCTCTCCCGTGTATTTGGTATCCGAAGCCGCCATCACAAAATTACCGCCCAAACAAACAAATACCTTTGCCTTTTTTTTGTGCATTGCCTCGATGGCCTCCACGGTATCATACCCTTTTTCGGTGGGAGGATCAAAGTTGAGGTGTTCTTGAATTTTTTTGTTCAGCCTCTTGTTTACGTAGTGCATGATGCCCACGGAGCGGTCCCCTTGCACATTGCTGTGCCCTCGAACCGGACAAGTGCCTGCAAAGGGTTTACCCACGGCTCCTTTGAGCAGCAAAATATTCACGTATTCCTTGATGCAGTCCACTGCATTTTTATGCTGGGTGATTCCCATGGCCCAACAGATGACGATTTTGGAGTTTTCGGCCAACAGCTCCACCACCTTGTCAATTTTGTGCATATATACCCCGGTCCTTTGTTGAAGGCTCTCAACATCGTAGCGATCCAAATCTTTTATCAGTTCATCATATCCATCCACGTATTCCACGATAAATTCATGGTCAAGAACATTGTGGTTTTTGGCGTCCAGCGCTACCAATTTTTTTAAGATCAGTTTGGCCAATGCCACATCTTCATTGATTTTGACAGGTAAATGAATATCGGTAATGGGCTGTCCGTTGCCCAACATGTCGGAAACACTTTGTGGATTTTTAAAGTTGACCAATCCTGTTTCGGCCAAGGGGTTGATGCTGATGACCTTGCCACCATTCTTTTTGCATTTTTCCAAAGCGGATAGCATTCTCGGGTGATTGGTCCCGGGATTTTGCCCTACAACTAAAATCACCTCTGCACCATAAAGGTCATCCAGTTTTACCGAGCCTTTGCCAATGCCCAAGGTTTCGGATAATGCCACGCCCGATGATTCGTGACACATATTGGAGCAATCGGGCATGTTGTTGGTGCCAAAAGCTCTGGCAAACATGCCATAGAGGTAGGCAGCCTCATTGCTAGATCTACCGGAGGTATAAAAAATCGCCTCGTTTGGGTCCTTGAGTCGATGGAGTTGCTCCGAAATCAATTCAAAGGCATCTTGCCAAGAAATGGCCTCGTAATGGACACTATTTGGCCTTAAGACCATCGGTTCTACTATGCGTCCTAATTTGTTGAGTTCAAAATCACTGAGTCTGGAAAGTTCCTCTACGGAATGTTCCGCAAAAAAGTCGGCGCCGATATGTTCCCGGGTAGCTTCATCGGCCAAAGCTTTTGCCCCATTTTCACAGTATTCCGCAATTTTTGATGGATTTTCGGGAACGGGCCAGGCACAGCTAGGGCAGCGAAAACCGTCCTCTTGGTTCATTTCCAGCAAACTGCGCATGGAACGCACTATCCCCATTTCCTTAAAACCGTGCCGTAGGGCTTCTTTTACGCCCAGAAGTCCAGCTGAGGTCTCCATGGGTTCCTTAAGGCGAAGCCCAGTAAACTTTATGTCTCCGGTAAGGGAAATGTTCCGTTTTGTTTTGTTCTCCATAGTGGTCAGTATTGCAATTTTGGATTGGGATAATTGTCCGACTGGTCTTCTGCCCGATTCTCAAGGCAAGTAAAGTCTTTTTCCAATAGCAGATGTAATTTTTTCCCGTTCGGAAGCTCCATTTCGTGTTCAAAACCTACGGTATGGTTGTGGAACCAATTTTTTCCATCAGTTTCTGGAACCATCAATAGCATGGTATGATCTGTATAGGATGCCTGTAGTTGATTTGCTTCTGGCATCAGCTTGACCTGATACTGAAAAACATTGTCTACCAATTCGGTTGTTTCCGCGATGGAACCTGTTTCGGAGAGTTGTTTTACCTCACTTTGGGTCAATCTAAATCGTATGGAATTCCCTTTGATCCTGATTTTCATGTGCACATTCAATTCGTCTTGGTAAGTTACGGCATTCCGTTCACTTCTTCGAATCAAATAATTTTTTGCTCATTCTCATATCGGCATATCTAGGGTCCTGTACGTAGTTTTCTTTTTTCATTTTGATGACCTCGATGCTCAGGAAACCAAATTCTTCCACCACTTTGCCATAAAATCGGTAAATGCCCTTTCCCCTGAAATAATACTTGGCTGCCACGGGTGGGAAGAGCACCGTGTCGAACACTTCGCCGTGCTGGTCTACTAAAGTGGCAAAGTGCATGCGCTTGCCATGATGGGTGGAGGTGTTTTTTACCGTGACCAGATACCCATAAATATCGATGTACTTGTTGAGGTACCGTTCCAAATCTTTTTGTCCGTTACTATTTTTTGGTGGTTCTTCCAACAATTCAAAAGGACTGCAAAGGCAGAAGCCCAAAAGCTCCCATTGCTCAAAAGCAGTTTCCAATGTTGTGGTGTTGAGCTGGGGCATCTGAAATTTTTGATGTCTTGGCGGAAAAAGCTTCGGGTGTTCCAATCGGTCGTTCTTGGAGAGCATCAAGTGGGCTTTCCAGAGCAGTTCGTGCTTGTTGATCCCCGTAAAACGAAACGCATCAATACGGATCAAAATGGAAAGTTGCTCCATTCGGATAAATACTCGGTCCAAGAAATCTTCCAAAGAGGAAAAACTTCCGTGGAGCATCCGCTCTTTTAGGATGCGTTCCATGACCCTGCTCTCCAGATCACGTAGGTACATCATTCCCAAGTAAATGTGCTTGCCGTAAATGCGGTTGACGATCATACTTTTGTTCACGCAGGGCGGATGAATGGTCGCACCCATCATTCGGGCATCGTGCACGTAGAATTCCGAACGGTAGAACCCGCCTCCATTATTGAGCACGGCCACCATGTATTCCAAGGGAAAATAGGCCCTTAAAAACAGGCTTTGATAGCTCTCAACGGCATAGGAGGCAGAGTGCCCTTTGGCAAAAGCATAGCCTGCAAAGCTGGCCACTTGGTTCCAAATTTCGGAGATGAGGGATTCTGCGTAGCCCTTTTTTCTGCAGTTGGAAATAAACTTGTCCTGTACTTTTTGGAACTCTTCCCGCGAACGGAACTTGCCACTCATGCCCCTTCGGAGTACATCGGCTTCGCCAAGATCTAGTCCCGCAAAATGGTGGGCCACTTTGATCACATCTTCTTGGTAGACCATTACCCCGTAGGTGTCCGGCATAATTTCCAGCATCACGGGATGTGCCTTTTCCTCGGTTCGCCCCTTATTGCGATGGCGCAGAATATATTCCCGCATCATACCGCTTTTGGCCACACCGGGACGGATAATGGAACTGGCGGCGACCAATCCCAGATAATTATCGACCTGTAGTTTTTTCAACAACATCCGCATGGCGGGCGATTCCACATAAAAACAGCCCATGCATTGCGCGGTCTTGATCAAGTTGTTGATCACAGGGTCTTTTTTAAACCCTTTGATGTTGTGGATGTCGATATCGCCATATTTTTCGGGTTGGTTGTAAGCAACGATTTCCAGTGCCTCCTTGATCTTGCCCAAGCCACGCTGACCAAGGATGTCAAATTTGTAGAGTCCCACATCCTCGGCAATGACCATATCGTATTGGGTAGTGGGAAATCCCTTTGGCGGTAAATGGGTGGCCGAAAACCAATGCAAAGGTTTGTCGCTGATCAAAATTCCCCCGGCGTGAATGCTCAAATAATTGGGTTTGCCCTTGAGCAAGCTGCCATATTTCAGTACGAGTTTTGATACATGGTCCAGTTGGTCGAAATCATATCTTCCTGTCAACAAAAAATCAATGTCCTGCGGTGGCAATCCGAAAACTTTGCCCAATTCCCGAATCGCCCCCCGTTCCTTAAAGGTGACATAGGTACCGAGCAGGGCCACATGTTCAAAACGATCAAAAATATATTCGGTCATGGCAGGGCGATCCTTCCACGAAAAATCAATGTCAAAATCGGGAGGATTGGCCCGGTAGAGGTTGATGAAACGCTCAAAATAAAGGTCGAGTTCCATGGGGTCCACATCGGTGATGCGAAGTAGGTAAGCCACAATGCTGTTGGCACCACTGCCTCGGCCTACGTAAAAGAAACCTCTTCGTCTTGCTTCGGAAACAATATCCCAATTGATCAAAAAGTAAGAGACAAATCCCATTTTCTTGATAAGATCTAGTTCTTTGGTCAATCGATTCTTGATGGACTCGTTCACTTCTTCATATCGATAGGGGAGTCCATCGATACAGAGTTGATCCAAGAGTTGTTCGTCTTCTTCAACGCTTCCCAAATAGGTTTTCAGGTTTTGGGGTTTTCTGTCCTTGGAAAAATCGAAATGGATACCGCACTTGTTAAGCAGTTTTTCCGTGTTTTCCAGGATAAAGGGAAACTCTGAAAATGCTGCTGCCAAATTCTGGACGGGATACATTTTCTCTTCTTCATTTGCCTCTTCCTCCTTTGGAAGTTTACTCAATAGTAGATTATTGTCGATGGCCCTGAGCAATCGGTGGGCATTATAATCCTGTTTGTTCCGAAAGGTAACGGGTTGCTGTACCACCAATTTATGGGTGAGCGACGCCAATTTAGAAAAAGGAAGCCTTCGCAGATCCTTGATGGAGATTCCCACATACTCATGCTCCTGAAAATTATCCAGTTCGTTGAGCAGCACTTGTTCAAAAGGATATACTACGAATGCATTTTTGAAATCGGGGGCACGGTATGGAATTTCTGAACCATCATGAAGGTGGTGAGACAAAAAATCATTTAATTCCAGATACCCTTCATTGTTCTGGGCAATGCCGATAAAGCAGGGTTGGGTTCCATTCCTAAAATCAATCCCCAAAATCGGTTTCACGCCAAATTCCGGTGCCTTTCGAACAAAGTTCAATCCTGCGGATGTATTATTGATATCGGTAAGTACCAGTTGGGTCACATGATTTTGTTGTGCCAATTCCAACAACTCCACCTCCGAAAAGGTCCCGAATCGTAAACTGTAATATGTGTGGCAGTTTAAATACAATTGTCAGTTATCAATTATCAATGTTCAATTATCAGTTATCAATTATCAATGTCCAATTGTTTATTGCTTATTGGAAATTGTTCATTGTTTACTGTTTTCGATGTGCCAAGACCACGGGCGGTTCCCCATTAAAGGGGTTGTGCATACTTCCAATGGTTTTTGCTCCCATAGCGGAGGCGCGTAATACACTTCGACTTCCGAACCGGTTACGGACATGATCCATGGCCTGGTAAAGGTTCAAGGTCTCTTCAGTATCCTCAAAAAGGTTGATCTGGTAGTTGCCCGAGACCAAATGACTAAATCGAATCCCGATGAGGCGCACCAACATCCGTTTGTTGTACAGTGAGTCGAACAGTTCCAATATTTTTGGGATAAGGGTGTGGTCTGCACTCGTGTATGGAATCCGCGATTGTTTGGAATAAGTATTGAAATCGGAATACCGGATTTTTACGGCAACGCAGGCCGTCAATTTATCACCTCGACGAAGTTGGTAGGCCAAATTCTCGGTCATGGCAATCAAAATGCCCCTAAGTTTGATGACATCGATGGTGTCCCGGTCAAAAGTCCGTTCGTTGGAAATGGATTTTCTATCGTGGAATGGGATTACGGGGGTGTTGTCTATCCCATTGGCCCGTTTCCAGATGAGTCTACCATTGGCACCCAATACCCGTTGCATAATGTCCATGGGCATATCTTGAATGGTCTTTACCTGCCGTATGCCCAAGTTTCGAAGGGTTTGATAGGTTTTATCGCCCACCATGGGTATTTTTTTGATGGAAAGTGGGGCCAAAAAAGGCTTTTCCAGACCAAAATCGATTTTGAGCTGATTGTTGGGTTTGGCTTCGTTGGTGGCCACTTTGGAAACCACTTTGTTCACTGATAGCCCGAACGAAATGGGCAGTCCCGTTTCCCGAATGATTTTCTGCCGCATTTCCGTGGCGTATTTGTAGCAGCCAAAAAAACGGTCCATCCCCGAGAGGTCGGCGTAAAACTCATCAATGCTCGACTTTTCGAAAACAGGTACATGTTCTTTGATAATCTCCGTGACCACGTCCGAATATTTGCTGTAGGTGCCCGCATTGCCACGGATGACCACGGCTTCGGGACAAAGTTCCTTGGCCATTTTCATGGGCATGCCCGAATGGACGCCAAATCCACGGGTCTCATAGCTACAGGCCGCCACTACACCACGGTCGCTGGTACCGCCCACCAATAAAGGCTTGTTTTTAAGCTCTGTATTGATGATGCGCTCCACGGACACATAAAAAGTATCCAAGTCTAGATGCAAAATCGTCTTTTCCATTGTTCAGTTGAAGGAAAGCTAAATTATGGAAATATTCCTATAAAATGGAAATAATCCAAAAAATAAATATCAACAACCCTTGCTGCTATTTTTTCCGAAAAATCATCCTATCTTTGTCATGTTGTGTTGGATTCCAGTCGCGATGATTGGAATCAGGTTGAAGCATCAAAACCGATGCTCGCCAATGAAAGGCTTTCCTTTTGGAAGGCTTTTTTTGTTTGTGGTTGGGAGTGAAAAGATAAGTGTGGATGTCACCTCGAGCGCAATCGTAAGACACAGAATGACAATTAGATTTCTCAATCGTCACGGTGCTCCTCATTTCGAAATGACAGGTTAATTCTCTTTTGATGACGATGTCGTTAGAACCAACCGAAGTGTGATATATCTAAAATACACGTCATGCTGAACTTGCTTCAGCATCTCATTCCAATTTGCTTGAGATTCATCGCAAAGCCTATCTTGAGCGCAGTCGAGAAGTCTCTAACTAGATATTTGGTCTCATATTTCGACTCCGCTCGATATGACCAATTGACCTAGAGCAAAGAGTATCAACTTCCAGAAATACTATGTGCCACATGGTGCACTAGTGAAGCGGCCAGTTTAGCCGTTTGTCCATCGATGTCGTATTTTGGATTCATCTCGGCAATATCCAAACTGATCAATTTGCCAGAACCGATAATGGTTTTTAAACACTCCAAAACTATGTATGGATTAAAGCCCATGGGCGAAGCTGCACTGACTCCGGGCGCGTAGGCCGAGGAAAAACCATCCAAGTCGATGGTCACATAAATGTGGTCCACATTTTTGGCAAAGGCATTGATCCAGGTTGTGATTTCCTCCAGTAAGGGAATTTGGAAGGTATCGTTCATCACATAGATGACATCAAGGTCCCTAGCCGTTTGGAACAGGTTTCTATCGTTGGCATCTTTTCGGATACCGAGACAGAGGTAATTAAAATCGATGCCTTCTTTCTCACAGTCCTTGGCTATCTGATAAAACGGAGTGCCGGAATTGCTCTGCTCCGTATTCTTTCGCAAATCAAAATGTGCATCAAAATTGATAATGCCGATGGTCTGTCCTTCTTTTTTTGCATCTAAATATTTTTTGATGCCATTATAATGGCCATAGGCCATATCGTGTCCGCCACCCAAAACAATCGGAAACTGTTTTTTCTCCAAAAGCAGGCTAACAGCTTCGGTCAGCTTCATTTGGGCAGACTCCATATCCCCTTCATCACAGGTAATGGAACCCACATCGTGCAAAAGCACATGGCTACCCAAGTGATTGGGCATTTTTCCAAAACTACTTTTAATAGTGTCCGGACCATTCACTGCGCCAACTCGCCCTTGGTTTCGGCGTACCCCTTCATCACAGGCGTAGCCCAAAAGCGCAATGGATTTTTTTTGGGCTTCGGGGACTTCTTCCAAAGATGTGCAATGTGTTTTTTCATGCAAGTAGAGCCATTTGTTGGAGATTCTACCTGTCCATAGGTCAGATTTGGGAGCTTCGTAATTTTTCATTGCTGTCAAAAAAGGTGGTCCAAAATATTAGGTTCTACCAGATGAGGCAAAGTTACTTTTAAATTTGGAGTGCGCTCCATTTCTCGTTCAATGGCAAATCGGGCTTCCTTATTTCTAGCCCAACTTCTTCGGGAAATCCCATTGTTCACATCAAAAAATAACATTTTCTTCAATCGGCTGGAAGCTTCTTCGGAACCGTCGAGCACCATGCCAAACCCACCATTGATCACTTCGCCCCAGCCAACGCCGCCACCATTGTGGATGGATACCCAAGTGGCCCCCCTAAAACTGTCCCCGATCACATTTTGGATGGCCATATCGGCAGTGAACTTGCTGCCATCGTAAATATTACTGGTCTCCCTAAAGGGGGAATCGGTTCCGCTAACATCGTGATGGTCGCGACCCAATACCACGGGAGCACTGATTTCACCCTTGGCAATGGCGGTGTTGAAAGCATCAGCGATTTTGCTTCGCCCTTCGGCATCGGCATAAAGGATTCGAGCTTGCGAACCTACCACCAATTTGTTTTGTTCCGCTTCCGAAATCCATCTGATGTTGTCCTGCATTTGCTGTTGGATTTCTTCGGGAGCTTCAGATTTTATCCTTTGCATTACCTCAAGAGCTAGGGCATCTGTTTTTTGAAGATCTATGGGGTCACCAGAAGTACAAACCCATCTAAATGGACCAAAACCATAATCAAAACACATGGGTCCCAAAATATCTTGCACATAAGATGGATACCTGAAATCGATATTGTTTTCTGCCATGACATCTCCGCCTGCACGGGAAACTTCCAATAAAAAGGCGTTTCCATAATCAAAAAAGTAGGTGCCTTTTGCAGTGTGCTTGTTGATGGCATTGATTTGTCTTCGTAGCGATTCCTGTACGTTTTCTTTGAACGCTTCAGGGTTTTCGACCATCATGGCATTGGATTCTTCAAAAGAAAGGCCAACGGGATAGTAGCCACCCGCCCAAGGATTGTGCAAAGAAGTTTGGTCCGATCCCAAATGCACAAAAATATCCTCTTCGTAAAAGCGTTCCCAGACATCGACCACATTACCGATGTAGGCCAAGGAGACCACTTCCTTGTTTTTTACGGCCTCTTTGGTGCGAACTACCAATAGGTCCAAATCCACCAACAATTCATCCACCCAACCTTGATCATGTCGTTTTTTGGCAGCTTCGGGGTTTACTTCGGCACAGATGGTGATGCCCCCAGCAATATTTCCGGCTTTGGGTTGTGCCCCACTCATGCCGCCCAATCCAGCAGTCAAGAAAATCTTGCCTTCGGGGGATTCGTTTTTCTCCAATACTTTTCGGAAAGCATTCATAACGGTGATAGCTGTTCCGTGCACGATGCCTTGCGGGCCGATGTACATATAGGATCCTGCTGTCATTTGTCCATACTGCGTCACACCCAATGCGTTGAAGCGTTCCCAGTCGTCGGGCTTGGAGTAGTTGGGAACCATCATGCCATTGGTGACCACCACTCGTGGCGCTTCCTTGGATGATGGAAAAAGTCCCATCGGATGCCCGGAATACATGTGCAGGGTCTGTTCCTCGGTCATTTCTGCCAAATATTTCATGGTGAGCAGGTACTGTGCCCAGTTTTGAAAAACCGCTCCATTTCCACCATAAGTAATCAGTTCCACGGGATGTTGTGCCACAGCAGGGTCCAAATTGTTCTGGATCATGAGCATAATGGCGGCTGCTTGATGGGTTTTTGCAGGATATTCGGAAATGGGCCGGGCATACATCTCATAATCGGGCTTAAACCGGTGCATGTAGATGCGGCCATAGGTTTTTAGCTCCTCCACAAATTCACGGGCAAGTTCTTTGTGCCAAGCTTCGGGAAAATAGCGTAGCGCATTTTGCACAGCCAGTTTTTTCTCTTCTTTGGAGAGGATGTCTTTCCGTTTTGGGGCTGGATTCCCGTTTTGGGGGTATGGCTTTTTAACGGGAAGTTGTTCGGGGATGCCTTGAAGTATCTGTTGCTGAAATTCAGTCATAATTCAAATTTTTAGTGGATAGGAGCTCCTTTTTTCCAAACCTCGCTTGGCTTTAATTGCCCTTGGTGATAGGTGATTTCTTGATAATTATCCGTCGGGAAAACCACAAAATCTGCTACTGCGCCGGCTTCCAGTTTTCCTCGGTCTGTCAAACGCAAAGCTGCCGCTGCCCTCGAAGTGATGCCTGCCAAAACCTCTGTGTTCGAGAGTTTTTCAAAAGTCCCCAAAATACTGGCTTGGGTCAACAGATCGCCCATGGGGGCAGAGCCGGGATTATGGTCGCTGGCAATGGACAGAGCGCCTCCGGCATCCAAAATGCTGCGGGCAGGGGTATAGGCACATCCCAAACCAAGGGATGCCCCGGGCAATGCGGTCGCAATGGTATTGCTTTTTGCCAATAACTCAATTTCTTTTTGGGTACTAGCTTCCAAGTGATCGGCGCTCACGGCACCAAAGTCCACGGCTACTTGACTTCCTCCTGTGGTAAATTGGTCGGCGTGCACGGTAATGTCAAATCCCATTTCTTTCGCCTTTTGAAAATAAGGTTTGATTTCCTCTGGGGAAAAAGCACTTTCCTCCACAAAGGCATCCACCCGGCGAGCCAAGTTTTCTACTTTGATTATCGGGAACAATTCTTTGATAATTACATCTAAATAAGCTTCGTTTTGATTCCAATCTTTGGGTTTCATATGTGCAGCCAAACAAGTTGGAATCAAAGAAACACTCGAAGTTTCATTGGCCTGTTTGATGGCACGTAGCATCTTCAGTTCTTCATCCACAGAAAGACCGTAGCCACTTTTTACCTCGAGGGTTGTTATCCCATTTTTTAAATGTTTTTGACTTCTAGAAATGATACCTGAAACCAATTCTTCTTGTGATGCCTTTCGCGTTTGGGTCACGGTGTCCCAGATACCACCACCAGCCTTGGCAATCTCCAAATAGGTTTTTCCAGCATTTCGGTAAGCGTAATCTCGAGCGCGGGTGCCCACAAAACAAATATGGGTATGGGAATCCACAAACCCTGGTAGGCAAACATGTTTCCCATCGATATGGTGAATATCGACATGGGATGATTTCATTTCATCGAAAACTCCAACTTTGAGAATTTTTCCATCAGCGACCTGAATCCCTCCATTTTCAATAATGGGTAGTTGATCATCTTTGAGCGCTCCCTTTAAGGGGAGTCCCGTCATCGGCAGCAATTGGGTGAATGGTCCTATTAAGAGTGGTTTGTTCATATCAGTACGTTTCAAATTCATCAAGATGTGGTGCATCCCAAGTCAGTTCTTTTTCTTTCATTACCGATTCCACCAAATCAATGATTTCGTGATTTTGAATCATTTCGATTCCTTTTTCAATGTCATCGGAAAAAACACGGTCGTTTTCGGCAAAAGCAACCTTTGTTCTCAGGAAGGTATGGATTTCATCCAACAGAATCCCCGATTTCAATGGTTTTCTATATTCAAATGCCTGAGCTGCGGTCAATAACTCGATGGCAAGGATTTTCTCTACGTTGTTAATAATGTTGAGCGCTTTTCTACCGCTGATGGAACCCATGCTCACATGGTCTTCCTGTCCCAAAGAGGTTGGGATACTGTCCGCACTGGCAGGGAAACACAAACTTTTGTTCTCACTGGCCAATGCAGCCGAGGTGTACTGCAAAATCATATAGCCAGAATTGATGCCCGTATCCTTCATCAATAATTTGGGAACTCCTGGACTGTTGCCTTCCAGGGCCAGGTAAATGCGTCGGTCGGAGATATTTCCGATTTCCGAAGCGGCCAAAGCTGCGTAATCCAAAGCCATGGCCAAAGGTTGCCCGTGGAAATTTCCACCGCTGATGGTGAGTTCATCATTTATGATAACAGGGTTGTCGGTGACGGAGTTGAGTTCTATTTCCAACAATTCCTTGAGATGGAGCCAGGCATTTCGGGAAGCTCCGTGCACCTGGGGCATACAGCGAAGGGAGTAGGGGTCCTGTACACGTTCACAATCAATATGATCTTCCAAAATCTCGGAACCTTGGAGCAAGGTACGGATCCTGCCCGCAACGTGCTGATTACCTTTGAAGGGCCGTAGTTTGTGCAATTCTTCAAAAAATGGCTTCATGGAACCTTGCAGGCCTTCGAGCATCATAGCACCGATAATATCGGCATGGCGCAAACAATGTTGTAGTTTGTGAACGACCATCACACCGTGTGCTGCAATAAATTGGGTGCCATTGATCAAGGCAAGCCCCTCTTTCGGGCCTAATTCCAATGGTTGTAATCCGGTTTGCTCAAAAAGTTCCTGTGTTTTTATGGTTTTTCCTTGAAATTCCACTTTGCCCAATCCGATAAGCGGAAGAAATAAATGGGAAAGTGGGGCCAAATCACCGGATGCGCCAACGGAACCTTGGGATGGGACTACGGGAATGGCATCGTTTTCCAAATGCCAGAGCATGCGTTGTAAGGTAGTTTCGGCAATGCCCGAATACCCTTTGGCAAGGGCATGGATTTTAAGAATCAGCATAATTTTTGCCAATTCGTTGGAAATGGGCTCTCCTACACCTACACTATGACTTTGCAATATATTGGATTGAAGGATTTTGGTGTCCTCCTTGGAAATTTTGGTGTTACAAAGAGGACCAAAGCCCGTGTTGATGCCATACACTGTATCGCCTTTTTCCACAATGCGCTGTACCCGTTGGTAACTCGCATTGACATTTTTGAGGCATTCATGGGAGAAAACGCCTTTTATGGTGTCTTTGGCCAATCCCAACGCTATACTTGCGGTTAAATGATCCTCACCAAATTGAAAATTTCGGTCTTTTGCCATGTTCTTTCCTTTTCCATAAAATTATAGGTTATGATTAATAACTACCAATACTTATTTTTGTAATAATCAATAAGTATGACTTATCAATTAGAACTTCGTCATTTTATCTATTTTTTGGCTGTGGCCGAAGAACTTCATTATAGAAAGGCAGCCGAAAAGTTGTTTATTTCCCAGCCGGGTTTGAGTACGCAAATCAAACAAATGGAGGAGATACTTGGAACTCAACTTTTTGTGAGGGACAAAAAGAAAGTGAGTTTAACGCCGGCGGGGGAGTTTTTAAAAAAGGAGGTAGAGTTTATTTTGAATCATCTCGACCAGACCAAAAAACAGGTGAAACTTATAGGCGATGGACAATTGGGAGAGGTTCGAATCGGGTTTTTAGGTTCGGCCATGCAAAATGTGGTGCCCAATTTGTTGTTGGGACTAAAAGAAAGATATCCCAAGGTGCATACTACGTTGGAGGAACTTTCCAACCGCGCGCAGATCAATGCGATACTGGCCGACCGATTGGATTTGGGTTTTGTCCGATTGTCACGTGTGCCTAGAGGACTCGAGGTCAAACCCGTTTTTGAGGATACATTTTCGTTGGTGCTACCTCAAGAACATTCTTTAGATGCAAAACATTTCAAAAACATCAATCAGGTAGCGAATGAGGATTTTATCCTTTTTTCACAAGATTATAGTCCAATGTATTACGATACGGTGCTGAGCATTTGTGAGGATAGTGGGTTTGTGCCCCATGTTTCGCATAAATCGGTGCACGCGCAGACCATTTTTAAATTGGTAGAGAATAAGTTGGGTATTGCCATTGTTCCGACAACGCTTCAACATGGGTTTCAGATGAAAGTAAAGTTTATCGAAATGAAAAAGATAAAACAGCGTGCTGTTTTGAGCATGGTCTGGAAAACGGATAATCGAAATCCTGCGCTTCAAAAATGTATGGACTTGCTCATGAAATTATGATGGGAACAATTTGGAGCGTAACTTTGGAATTCAACTTAAAGAATAGTTATGATTTTTGATTTGATCGAAAAGAGAAGAAGTATTTTTCCTCCTCAATATATTGATAGGCCCATTGCCAAAGATGTCTTGGAAAAAATTCTGGAAGCCGCCAATTGGGCACCTACCCACAAAAAAACCGAGCCATGGCGTTTTAAAGTTTTGACTGGGGACAAGAAACAGGAGTTGGGTGTTTTTCTTGCCAATAAGTATGAGGAAACGGATCCTAATCCGAAACAGATAAAAATTAAAAAATTACAGTTCAACCCATTCAATTCGGGAGCGGTAATCGCCATTTGCATGCAACGCGATCCAAAAGAAAGTTTGCCCGAGTGGGAAGAAATTGCCGCAGTTTCCATGGCGGTTCAAAATATGTGGCTATGTTGCACAGAATTGGGAATTGGAAGTTATTGGTCTTCGCCTGGACTCATCAAATACATGGATGAGTTCTTCAACTTGAATGAAGGTGAAAGATGCCTGGGCTTTTTCTACATGGGTTATTTTGAGGGAGAAGTGATTCCGTCAGCTAGAACTCCAATTGCCGATAAAGTAGAATGGTTGGACTAACTAAAAGTAAACAGGTCGCCCGCATATTTGATGGTGATGTACACGTAAAAAATGGCATAAGCCACTGTTAGAACGAACTTCATAAAAGTGCCCGTTAAAAAGCCTAAAAATGAACCGAAAGCCGCCTTCATGGCGGTTTTTTTATTGGCTTTGTTCAGCAGTTCACCAACTAATGCACCTACAAACGGCCAAATAATTATTCCGAAGGGACCAAAAACAGGAACAAAAATGGCGACGAGCAATCCAACAATGGTACCCCACATTCCGGCTTTACTGCCCCCGAACTTTTTAGTGCCCATAGCAGGAATCACATAATCCAAGATTGTAATGGTAATGGCGAGGACAAATGTAATTCCGAGTACCCACCAATTATCCGGTACGGCTTTGGTCAAATAAAGTAGTAGCAGCCCCACCCAACTAATGGGAGGTCCTGGCAATACCGGCAAAAAGCTGCCCAATATGCCAATAAGCATTAAAAGAAACCCTAAAATGAGCAATGCAATGTCCATGGTCGTGTTTTACTGTTAGACAAATGTAGCCGACAATTGTTACAAACAAAATCAAAATAAAACCCTACTCTTAATTTTTTCGTAGGTAAATTTGAAACCGATTATCAAGCGTTCGTGAAACTGCATAGCGTACATACAAAACCAAGGTTCATCCGAATAGGGTGCGCAGGTATGTGTGTATTTTATTTGATTGGACTTTTTAACAGTCTGGTATTGGAGACCTTGCATGAGGCTGCTCACATTTGGGCCCCTGAAACACATTATCATGGTTTTGCGTCCGATCACGAAACTATCGATTATTCTTCATTGGATGCCATGGCCGGTCACTCGCATGAGGCATTGGAAGCCTTAAAGGAGTTGTTGGTGGCCAACCAACCCGATAAGCAAGAATCTAAAGGTGATTTTAGCCTTAAATTGGACAAACATTTTTTTGAGGACGCTCAAAGAACGTTGAAATTGCATTCTTGGACCGTAAACAGGGGGCATTGGGCATACATAGACTTAACTTCTCTTTGGAGTCAGGGCATAATCACGCCTCCTCCCCAGTATAGCTGAAATAATTTATCGGAATAGTTCTGAATTCGTCACCCTGAACTTGTTTCAGGGTCACAGCATTCAACAGAACATTGGTTGTGAGATGCTGAAACGAGTTCAGCATGACCTTTCTTCAGTTTTTTGATGAATTAGAGAGATAATTTTACACAAATCAAATTAAAAGATAACGACATGAAATATTTTATGGCGGCATTGTCCATGCTTTTTATGGGCACTATTGCTGCACAAAACGTAAAGGGAAAACTGGTGGATGAGGCAGGTTCCCCGATAGAGGATGCTGGTATTTTTAACAAGACCAGTGGTCAACATAGCCATACAGATGGAACGGGACATTTTGTTCTGGACAGGACCTCGGTAAACGATACCATTTACTTTTCCAGATTGGGATATGCCACCAAAACTTTGGTGGTGAAACAATCTGATCTTGGCAGTTCTTTGACCATTGTGTTGGACGAAAGTTCAATTTCCTTGGATCAAGTAGTCTTGGTATCGGAAGTTGATGCACTTAGCAGATTGGTAGATGTGGATGTTCAGGCGGATCCTGTAAAATCTTCACAAGAAATATTGAGAAAAGTCCCTGGACTCATTATAGGGCAACATGCCGGAGGAGGAAAGGCAGAGCAAATATTTTTGAGAGGTTTTGATGTGGACCACGGAACCGATGTGGCCATCAACGTGGACGGAATGCCGGTGAACATGGTGTCTCATGCCCATGGACAGGGATATGCAGACCTTCATTTTGTGATTCCGGAAACCATAGAGAACATCAATTTTGGAAAAGGGTCCTATTATGCGGACCAAGGCAACTTTAATACAGCAGGTTATGTTGACCTAAGGTTGAGAAAAAGTTTGGAAAAAAATGTGCTCTCCACCGAAATAGGCCAATTTGGTGCCCGTAGGTTTATGGGAATGTTCAATGTAATGGATAATCAGAACAGCAATGCCTATTTGGCATCCGAACTGTACTTGACCGATGGGCCTTTTGAATCACCTCAGAATTTTAACCGAATAAATATTTTAGGAAGATACCGCTATGCATTGCCCGGTGATCAAGAACTGTTATTGACAGCTTCTCACTTTTCCAGCAAATGGGATGCATCGGGTCAAATACCCCAACGAGCCGTGGACCAAGGCTTGATAGGTCGTTTTGGTGCCATTGATGATACCGAAGGCGGAAAAACCAGCAGGACAAACTTTGTGCTCAATCACAATAAAAACTTGGGGATCGGTAAATCCATAAACACCATGGCCTATGTTTCGCATTATGATTTTGAACTGTATTCCAACTTTACCTTTTTCTTGGAAGATCCTGTAAACGGAGATCAAATCAAACAGTTTGAGGACCGAATGATGGCAGGAGCGAAGACAGTTTTTCAGAACAATTCGGCCAATTTGGGAGGGCTGGGATTTAAGTACAATGCAGGAATCGGTTTTAGGTACGATAATGTTGACGATAATCAATTGTCCCGTACCCTGAACCGCCAGGAACTGTTGGAGCGTTTGGCCTATGGCGATGTGGATGAGGTGAATGGTTACGCCTTTGCCGGTGCCGAGTTTAAATCGGGTAAATTTACCTTTGAACCAGCACTGCGATTGGATTACTTTCGGTTCGATTACATCAACAAAATGAGCGAGCTGTACGATAGCCGTAGTGAGGAAAAAGTTGCATTCAGTCCTAAATTCAATACCATTTACAGTCCGTCGGAAAACACGCAACTATTCTTGAAGACAGGAATTGGTTTCCACTCCAACGATACTAGAGTTGTTGTAGCCAACGAAGGCGAAGAGATTCTACCGGCAGCCTATGGGATGGATTTAGGAACCATAATCAGACCAGTGGATAAGTTAGTCTTAAACGCTACACTTTGGACCTTGTTCCTAGATCAAGAGTTTGTGTACGTTGGGGATGCGGCCATTGTAGAACCCAGTGGAAAGACCAGAAGAATGGGACTAGAGGTAGGAGCAAGATACCAACCATTGGATTGGCTGTACCTTTATACAGATGCCAACTATACCCATGCTAGGAGCACCGAAGAGGCCGCTGGTGAAGATTACATACCCTTGGCACCCGATCTTACCATGGCGGGAGGTCTTACCTTGGGAGGTGATCAAGGCTTTTCAGGAGGGCTTAACTATAGGTATATTGATGATAGACCCGCAAACGAGGACAATTCTATCGTAGCGGAAGGTTATTTTGTAACCGATGCCACACTCAATTATAGAGTGAACAATTGGACCTTTGGATTGATTGTGGAAAACCTTTTTGATACGGAATGGAACGAGACCCAATTTGCCACGGAAAGCCGTTTGTTCAACGAACCGAACTCTTTTGAAGAGATTCATTTTACTCCGGGCACACCTTTCTACTTGCGTGGAAAAGTTACTTTAACATTTTAAATAGTTATCCGCCAGTAGGCAGCGCTGGCGGATTTTTAATCGAATTTTTCAACTAAAAAATTAGTTTAAACTAAATATTTAGTTATATTTGTTTTGTATTGAACTAAAAACTTAGTTAAAAAATGAAACAACTCACCAAGGCAGAAGAAGAAGTAATGCAGCTCCTTTGGAAAATTAAAAGGGGCAATGTGGCTGCAATTCTGGAAGAACTTCCGGAGCCCAAGCCAGCTTATAATACCGTTTCTACCATTGTTCGAATTTTGGAGGACAAAGGCTTTGTTTCCCACGAAAAAGTCGGGAAGGGACATGTGTATTTTCCCTTGGTGAAAAAGGAAGAGTACAGCAATCAGCGTCTTACTAAATTGATGGATGGGTATTTTCAAGGGTCGTTCAGCAGTATGGTATCCTTTTTTATGAAGAAGAACGACATCGGCCTAAAGGAACTCGAAGAGATCATGAAGAACATAAAAGAAGAGAAGAAATGATAACGTACATTCTGGAATCTTTGGCCTTTCAACTGCTCTTTTTGTTGACCTATGATCTTTTTTTGAAGAAAGAAACCTTTTTTCAATGGAATAGGGCTTACCTATTGGCAACCTTTGTACTTTCCATTCTGTTGCCTTGGATAAAAATAGAGGCCTTACAAACAACCATGCCTAAAGAATTGGAGACTACAACTGTATTTTTGACTCAATTGGATGGAGTGGTTATAGGACCAGATAGTCCAGAGGTCAATTTTCTTGCAAGTGTACCTTGGCCGTATTTGGTAATGGCAATTGGCGCCATTTTGGCTGCACTTTGGTTTGTGTTCAAGCTTTTACAATTGGGAAGACTTAAGAGTAAAAGTAAGGTGGAACATTATCCGGACTACACCAAGGTGATTATGCCACAAAGCTCTTCAGCGTTTTCATTTTTCCGAAGCATTTTTATGGGAGCCCAAATTAAAAAGGACAAAGAGGCCAACATTTTAGCTCACGAAATGGTACACGTAAAACAAAAACACACCTTGGACCTGCTCTTTTTTGAATTGGCCCGAATTGTCTTCTGGTTCAATCCATTGGTGTATATCTATCAAAATAGAATAGCTGAATTGCATGAGTTCATTGCCGACGAAAAAGCGGTAAAGCAAAATAAACAGGCACATTTTGAGATGCTGCTGTCCGAAGCTTTCCATACACAGAACATCAGTTTTGTCAATCAATTTTTCACAAAATCATTAATCAAAAAACGAATAGTCATGTTACAAAAAAAGAAATCCAAGGCCGTATGGCAATTAAAGTATGTGTTGTTGATGCCTTTGGTGTTGGGAATGTTGATATATACTTCTTGTGAGAGTGAATTAAAAGCCAATAATACCGACGAGGTAACTTCACTTGAGAATGGTGTCAATTACGATGATAAAAATCATGTAATTACTTTAAAAGTGGGTGACATAGCCTCATTGACGCATGAAGAGAAAGATATGCGAGCTCAAATTTTAAAGGAAATACGTAATAGGAATGAGGAGTCCATTTTAGAAATAGTCGATAAGGAAAATCGCAGGGTCAAAATACAGTTGGAAAAAGCTATGGACCCTACTGACGAATCGAGTTTAGTTTCCTATTTGGAAATAGTGGATAGGGAAAATGGCATGGTCAGAGATCAATTGGACGGAGACAACATGAAAAACAAGGATGGTGCTATTTCAGTACCCTTTAGTTTGATCGATGAGGTCCCGGTCTTTCCAGGTTGTGAGGATGCCGAGGATAAAAGGGCTTGTTTCCAGGAAAAGATACAAACGCATATCCGTAAAAACTTCCATTACCCAGAAGCGGCCCAAGAAAAAGGTATTCAGGGTAGGGTCTCTTCCATATTTACGATCGATGCAGGTGGAAACATTGTTGATATTAACATGAGAGGACCGCATGAAATTTTAGAGGAGGAAACCCAACGGATTCTATCAAAATTGCCACAAATGCAGCCCGGAAAACACAAGGGAGAAGCCGTAAAAGTACCTTTTTCCATACCAATAGTTTTTAAGTTGGATGCCGTAAAACAAGAAAGCTATGACCAAGAAACTAAAATTTCTGTCCCTTTTGCCACGATAGATGAGGTCCCGGTCTTTCCTGGTTGTGAGGACGCAGTAGATAAAAGGAAGTGTTTTAATGAAAAGATTGTAGAACACATTAAAAAGCATTTTAATTATCCCAAAGAAGCTAAGGAAAAAGGTGTTCAAGGTAGAGTGTCCGTAGTGTTTACCATAGACGCCAATGGAGAAATTTCAACCATAAAAAAACGAGGACCAGATGTAATCTTGGAGAATGAAGCGGAAAGAATCATTAAACGTTTGCCCAAAATGCAACCGGGAAAACATAAGGGCGAAACCGTAAAAGTACCATTTGCCATTCCTATTACATTTAGATTGAAAAGCCAGACAAACGATGCGAACAAACAAGAAGATTCCCAGAAAGAGGAAATGAAAGTAGGGGGTATTTTGGCCAATAGATACAATACTTCTTTGTTCATCGGTAAAGTAACCGACCACAAATCCATGGGAATACCCGGAGTTACTATTTCTGTAGTAGGTAAAGACCAAGGCGTGATTTCAAATTTTAGTGGACACTTTGAGATTGCGGTAGAACAAGGTGAGGTACTTAGTTTTCAATACATTGGACTTCCCAACAAATTGGTTCGCGTGGACAAAAAAGAATTTTTAATGGATTTGATGAAAACCACAGATGCGGAAAATAAGGGTTAGCTATATAATATTGATTTTGTTCTCGTTCAAAGCCGGTGCACAAACATCGGCTTTGGCCGTTGCCGATAGTTTGTATGTCTTGGGCAACTACACAGCAGCCATTAACCAATATGCAAAGGTGGATTCTCCAAATTCGAATCTTCAGATTGCACGGGCGTACAATGCCATAGGAAATTATGAAAAGGCCATTGTCCAGTACACCGCAACCTTGGACAAAAAACCTGATTTTGAGATTGCCCGTTTTGAACTCGGCAAACTTCTGTTGAAAACCAAAAAGTTTGGATCTGCCTTGGAAACCTTCCATGCCCTGTTATCGTCCAAAAATCAGAACCCAGAGTATTTCTATTATTTGGGCAGGACCTACGAATCGGTAAATAAAACCGACAAGGCGAACAAAGCTTTTAAAACGGCAGTGGAAATGGACAGTACCCATCTGCGGAGTTTGTACGCCTTGGGAAAATATTATGTGGGTCAGGAAATCAAGGATTCCGCCTTGGTATTTATTGATAAAGGACTTAGGTTTTACGAAAATGATGTTGCTATGATCAATTTAAAGGCCTTGGCTTTTTATAACAACGGTCAGTTTCAGTTGGCCATTCCCAACTTTGAAAAATTATTGGAATTGGGCGAGGAAAAACCTTTTGTATTCGAAAAACTTGCATTTTGCTATTTTAGGAACTGGCAGCCCCAAAAAGCATTGGAAACGTATCACAGATTGAGCCATTTTCCGGATAAAATAGCTGCAGCATATTCAGGTCTGGGCGATGTGTATTTTGAGGAAGAGCAATTGGACAGTGCGCAGTTTTATATCCAAAAATCAATCGAAGCGCGAATGGCCCTATTCCCGCAAGAATATGCCAGCCTTGGCCGTATCGCCAGACTAAAGGGAAATACCAAAAAAGCCATGTATTACTATGTAAAAGCATGGGAAGAAAACAAGGACAACTATTTGAACTATTATCAGGTATGCACCTTGGCCGATGAATATTACAAAGATCCAAAAACACGTTTATCCTATTACGAAAACTTGCTCGATATGTACCCCGATTTGGTTCCGTACATTAAGGAAAGGGTAAAAAAACGTGTCAGCGAATTAAAGGAGGAAATCCATTTTGCGGGGAACTGATTTCTTCAAAATGTCGTAATTTCAGCCAAATTTAGGGGCTGTCATGCAGAAGTTTGTTTTGTTAATCATTTTAATGGGTCTGTTCGTATCCTGTGAGTTGTTCGAATCCAAAGAGGACAAGACCCAAAAACTGGTCAATGAGGAACTTTTGTCCATAGATTGGAACGATGTGGATCAATATCCACATTTTGAGGATTGTGATGAAACCGCTTCCAAAGAAGCCCAGCAAGAGTGTTTTCAAAACCTGATTACCGAGTATTTTTCCGAAGCCCTGGCAGGACTACAATTTCAGGTTTGGAACGATATGAACGATACGGTATATGTTGATTTTTTGATAGATGAACATGGTTTTATCTCGGTATTGAATGTAGAGGAAAAGACCTCTGTACTGAATGAAATATCGGACTTTAACAACAAAGTTTCCGAACGCTTGAACGATTTGACCACCGTTGCACCTGCATTAAAAAGAGGAAATCCGGTAAGCCTGCGATTTAGGCTGCCGTTGGTACTTAACACCGACTAATTTGGCATCAGAAAAGATAATATTGGGAATAGACCCTGGTACCACGATCATGGGTTTTGGAATCATTAAGGTGATTAACAAGCAAATGCACTTTGTGCAAATGAACGAGTTGATGCTCAAAAAATATGATGACCCCTATACTAAGCTCAAGCTGATTTTTGAGCGTACCTTGGAGCTTATCGATACCTACCATCCGGACGAGATTGCCATCGAAGCCCCTTTTTATGGAAAAAATGTACAGTCCATGCTCAAATTGGGCCGTGCGCAGGGCGTTGCCATGGCAGCAGGTCTTTCGAGACAGGTGCCGATTACCGAATACATGCCCAAGAAGATTAAAATGGCCATAACCGGAAACGGTAACGCCAGTAAGGAACAAGTGGCACGAATGCTTCAAAGTGTCCTAAAGTTAAAGTCACTCCCAAAAAATTTGGATAGTACAGATGGTCTGGCGGCGGCAGTTTGCCATTTCTACAACGAGGGCAGGGTAGAAGTTGGAAAAAGTTACACGGGATGGGAGGCTTTTGTGAAGCAGAATGAATCTAGAATTAAGAAATAATTTAAGAACATCGCTAAAAGCTAAAAGCTAAAAGCTAAAAGCTAAAAGCTAAAAGCTAAAAGCACATTGTTTACTGTTAATTGACAATTGATGTCCGGAATTTATATCCACATTCCATTTTGCAAGCAAGCTTGCCATTACTGTGATTTCCATTTTTCCACACAATTGGGAAAAAGGGAGGCCATGGTAAAAGCTATTGCCCAAGAATTACAATTGCGAAGACCCGAGATGCGGGGTGCCATCGAAACCATCTATTTTGGAGGAGGAACCCCATCGGTGCTTTCCAATGACGAAATTGAGTTCCTGATAAAAACCGTTTACGACAATTACAAAGTAATTGATCGGCCCGAAATTACATTGGAAGCCAATCCTGATGATTTATCCAATAATCGAATCATCGAATTATCCAAAAGTCCCGTAAACCGCCTTAGCATCGGTATCCAATCTTTTTTTGATGAAGATTTAAAGCTGATGAACCGTGCCCACAATGCTTCTGAAGCAGAAAAATGCATTAAAGAAGCCACCCAGTATTTCGATAACATCACTATCGACCTTATTTACGGCATTCCTGGTATGACCAATGAACGATGGAAAACCAATATCCAAAAGGCCTTGGATTTTGGACTGCCCCATATTTCCAGTTATGCACTAACGGTAGAGCCTAGAACTGCCCTCCAAAAATTTATTGAAAAAGGCGTGGTTCCCAATGTGGACGACGAGCAGGCACAAGAACAATTTTATATTTTGGTGGATACCTTGGAAGCCCGTGGGTTTGTGAACTACGAAATTTCCAATTTTGGGAAACCTGATTATTTCTCCAAGAACAACACGGCATATTGGTTGGGCAAGTCGTATTTGGGTGTAGGGCCATCGGCACATTCTTTTAATGGCAAACATCGAAGTTGGAATATCCGCAACAACCCCATCTACCTTAAAAAAATGGCAGAGGGTGTCCTGCCATTGGAAATTGAGACCCTATCCACTCCCGATAGGTACAACGAATTTGTAATGACCGGCCTGCGCACCATTTGGGGTGTAGATTTGGAGCGGGTAGCTACAGATTTTGGAGAGCACTATGTGCAATACCTTGATCAACAAGCTGCAAAATTTCTTAATCAGGGATTGTTGATTCTGGAGGGGCAAAAACTGCTTACGACCAAAAAAGGCAAGTTTTTGGCAGATGGGATTGCAAGCGATTTGTTTTTTGTGGAGTAGTCTGGACCGCCCAAAAATCAAGTTGCAAAGCCTAGCCTAAAAACAAAAAGTCCCTAAAAAGGGCTTAAAAAAGGTCATTTTTTTCGCTGTTCAAAGGGTTGTGCAATGGTTACCGTTGTTAGGTAACGTTATATTTTTTCGATATAAGAATAATGTATCTTTTCTTCCGTTGACAAATTGATAGTTTAATTTTTCACCTCTTTGTGTAGATACCCCGATCTTTAGGACAGGTTTTCTAACATTAGGTTTATTTTAATCGTGAGTAATAATTATTTTTGTTGTTCTTAAAAACTTACCGGTTACACCATCTATCCAATACACCTTATTTTCTTTTGGTTCGTAATTTTCATTTTTTTCTAACATAACTCCCCATTCAGGTTTTTCATTTGGAAACTTATTTAAGTCGACTCTAAAAGGTAAATTAAATTGAGTAATCTTATATTTTTCAATATCTTTTTTAGCTATTTTTTTTACAATTTCGATAGCTTCCGCCCAACAAATGTTATAGCCTTTTTCATAGTCTATAACTTTAGTAATGTTGCCTTGTTCGTTGTAATGGGTTTCTTCTTTTATTTTTTTTGTTCCATTAAGATATATTAATTCAGAAGATTTGATAACTCCATTTTTACTGTAAATCAACCACTTACCTATGTTTAGTCGTTTGTCTGTTTTATAATTTATTATTTTTTCACTTGATAAGTTGTGAAACTTACTGTTAAAATTTTCATTATCAACTATAACCAAATCTCCTTCTCTGTTTTTTAATTGATTTAAAATATTTTGGTTAAGAGTTAATTCTTCTTTAGTAATTTTAAAAATAGGGTCGTTGTAATGGCATGTATTATCATTCGCTACATATTCTTTAGGTACAGAGGCACAATTCATGAAAAAAATATTCAACAATAAAATATATAAATATTTCATCTTACTTTAATTTAGCGTATTGTTGAATAGTTTCCCATTGCCATTTGTAGGTATGTTTTCTAACATTAGATTTATTTTAATCGTGAGTTATAAATATTTTTGTTGTTCTTAAAAACTTACCTGTTACACCGTCTATTCTATATACTTTAATAGGCTTTCTTTCGTATTCTTCATTTCCATCTAAGGTTATTTGCCATTCGGGTTGAGCGTTAGGAAACTCATTTAAATTATTGTGGGATAAATTAAATCCTGTAATTTGATATTTTTCAATATCTTTTTTGGCTATTTTTTTTACAATTTCGATAGCTTCCGCCCAGCAAATGTTATAGCCTTTTTCGTAGTCTATAACTTTGGTTACTTTTCCTTGTTCGTTGTAATGGGTTTCTTCTTTTATTTTTTTTGTTCCATTAAGATATATTAATTCAGAAGATTTGATATTTCCATTTTTACTGTAAATCAACCACTTGCCTATGTTTAGTCGTTTGTCTGTTTTATAATTTATTATTTTTTCACTTGATAAATTGTGAAATTTACTTTTAAAATTTTCATTATCAGTTATAACCAAATCTCCTTCTCTGTTTTTTAATTGATTTAAAATATTTTGGTTAAGAGTTAATTCTTCTTTAGTAATTTTAAAAATAGGGTCGTTATAATGGCAGATGTTATCATTTGTTATATACTCTTTAGGTATAGAGACACAATTCGTAAAAAAAATGCTTAACAATAAAATATATAAATATTTCATCTTATTTTAATTTAGCGTATTGTTGAATAGTTTCCCATTGCCATTTGTAGGTATGTTTTTTAGTATTATCATAGTCCATATAATTGTCAGTCTTAGTCTTCTTAATTTTATGTTTACTCTCAAAGGTGTGTTCTAAGCCTAAAGCGTGCATTATTTCGTGAATAATATTTTCTGATTTAATTTTACCAGCAGGGTCTAATACTAAAAAGGCTATTCCTGTATTTGTTGGTGATATGCCACCCGCAGCTTTAAATTGACCATCTTCTGTAATATCTTTTTCATTGATACATTTTTGGTTAATAAAATAGACGGTAAGTTTATTTTTATCTTCTTTGTGTGTTGTAATTATTTTTTGAAGAACTGTTCCTTTTTTACTTCGTTCTATATAGTTCCCTATTCTGTCATCAAGATGTTTTTTAAGAAATCTATATTTTTTAAAATTTTCTAAATGCTCACTAATATCAACTATGGTAGCTTCATTATTGCTTATGTTAACATCTATTAAAGCAGGATTTAACCCTTTTTTAAAGGTGTTTTCTAAATCTGATTTATTAATCTCATTTAACAGTTCTTTTTTATCCTTTTCATCTCCTTGAATTTCGACAAAGCACCATTCAAGGTCAATGGTTTTTGGTTTGGGGTAAAAAATGTTTAAAGCCCCAACGGTTAGTTCGTTATCAGCTTTTATAAGAAGTTGAGCAGAGGTTTCATTATTATTTTTACAAGTTATCTTTACTTTTTTAGCCTCTTTTAAGTTAGCAGGTTCAAAGGTAAAGTCAGAATGCTTCTCAAAACTTATGGTATTATAGTCATCAGCTCTTCCTTTTTTTGTCCAGTCGAGTTCTAATTCTACTGTTTGGTCTTTTCGTATACTTAGCCAATTGGGTATGTACTCATCACCAAGTATCTTTTCCGAAAGTGGTTTGTATTCTTTTTTTAGTTTTTCGTAATCAGATTCTACAATGTTTTTATCAGGTATGGTGTCAAAGCCAAAAATCCCTTCTTTAATATCATGATTATTTGCTTTAATGTTTATGCGAAAAGGTTTTTTTTCTTCCTGTTCGGTCGCAACAACAGGCGATTGGTAGGTTTCCTCCTCAATAGGTGTCACGTGCCAGTTTCTTACAACCTTACAACCATAGTCCTGTATGGCAGGGGAAATAACCATTTTTACCATTAACCCCATTCCGTTGGGGTCAAAGGTTACTTTGTAATTTACGATAGGTGCGTCCTTAAACTTCCATGTTTTTAAAATGTATCCATTGGAATCATAGAAAACTATTTTTCCATCATCTACAGGATAGCTTAGTTCATAAACTTCATAATCTATGGTTAGCATGCGTTCTAAAAGCCTTTCGTGAGATTCCCCGTAAGGAAATTCAAAATAAAGCTGTCCCCCTTGATTATAAAACACAGGAATGCCCTTATATCTGTCAAGGTCTTTTGCATAGGCTGTATCTATATAGAAAAGGTCTATTTCTTGACCTAAGAAGTGTAAAATTGAGTTCATTTATTGCTCTTTTCGGTTTTATTTGGGTTTATCTCGATTTGTTGCCAACTTCAAGCATATGGATTCGCTATAATGATTTATACCCATCAATAACGAAAGTAAGTCAAGCTAGAATTTTCTGGTTAAAATTCCGGCATGGATTGATGGATGTACTGTTTGGCTTGATAAAACCGAATTACCAATTGATATGTGGATTTTCCAAAAAAGGCAAGTTTTTGGCAGACGGGATTGCAAGCGATTTGTTTTTCTTAAGATAATCTCAAATGCTCCAGTTCAAGTGATTTTTCTTTACAAAATTCCTTCAAAAACTTATTCGAACCCGAGCTTGCAACTGTTATCAAATATTCTGGATCTTTTGGTAGATTTCTTTTTTGGAGTTCTCGAATATTTCTCCACCAAACTCTTCATTGTCCAAAGAAATTATGGGAATGTCCTTTATTCCCATAATCCCGAAAACAAATTTCAAGTAGGTTGTTTGGAAATTCATATGCTCGTTTTTCTCGTTCTCTCCATAGCCCGTATCCCCTCGACTTGATAGGATGAACATTTTTTTGTTCTCTAGCAACCCAACATAATCCCCGTCTGGCTTGCCCGAACGGAATTTCCAGGTCTCGTTAATTCTCATGATTTGGTCAATGTAGGATTTTAGTCCGCTCGGAATGGACCAATTGTACATGGGTGTTCCCAAAACATATACATTATGTTCCTTAAATTCTTTGATCAATGCATTACTGAGTTCAACCCCCGTCTGATTTTCGTTTGTCCTATCCTTGGGGCTTATAAATGCACTGGCGATCCATTTTTCATTTATGGGCGGAATTTCCTCCAAGCCCACTTCCCGATAAGTAAATTGGTCGTTGGGATTTTTATTTTTCCAGTTATCCTTAAAAAGCTCTGTTAGTTTTCGGCTGTGCGACCTTTCCTTTCTTACACTTGCGTTGATGATCAATACCTTGTTCATAATTCAAAATTTTTGTTTGTGGGACAAAATTCCGAATCTGGACAATGAAAAAAATTGACCTAGTTCAAGATGCTTCGATTTTTTTGCGAATTCGGCTTAAAAACTCGGCGGAAATCCCCAAATACGATGCTATGAGGTAGTTGGGGACTTTGTCGGAAATTTTAGGGTAATTTTTCAAAAAATCCAAATAGCGTTGTTCTGCATCAAAAACTTTGTTCAGTATGATTCTCCTTTGTAAACTCCCAAGGTAATTTTCCAGGATGATTCTAAAAAAGCGTTCAAGTTTTGGGAGTTGCACCAACATTTCTTGAAAAGAACTATGGTGAATCTGTAACACTATGGTTTTTTCAATAGCTTGAATGTTGTAGATGGAAGGTTGTTGTTTTTGAAAGCTATCGATATCCGTTGCCCACCAATTTTCAATAGCAAAATATAGAATTTCTTCCTTTCCTGTTTCTGGATCTATATAAAAGGCCTTTAGCACCCCGTCAACAACAAAATTGTCGGTGCGGCATGTTTGCCCGTTTTGCAAGAGATAATCGCCTTTTTCAAGGGTTTTCTCACTCCAAAACCCCTTAATTAAGTTCTCTTCTTCGGAACTAAGTTCAATGTGCCTGGAAATGGCTGCGATTAGTTGCGCTTTCATTAAAAAATTGTAGTCGATTTTATCCGTCGATACCCAAACGTGTTCAGCATAGGTATGTGAAGTTAGTCGTTTTTTAAGTAAAAAGCTGTATGCTAAACATAGCAAATTAGATCGCCATTATTATCTTCAATATCCCAGATAGGATGATCTTCTCCTATAAATGGTTAAAAGAATAGGGTTGCATTTCCATTAAAACTATTTTTTCCGATGGGAACTTTGAGTTCAGTTATTTTTTCGAAATCTGGTGTATATCGATCAACTTTAAAGCATTGTAATATGTTTCAATTCGAGCGTGAGCAGTTCCGTCAACCATTAAAATAATTGTTAGCATCGTAATTGTTGAAATACTAATTGCTCGCCAAGTTGGTGTATTAATAAATAAAAAAAGTAGTGCAGCTACTATAATTAAAGTTGGAATTACTTTAAAAACAACCGTGTATTCTTTTAAAGTGCTTTGCGATCGTTCAATTTCTGACTGATAGAAGGCAGCGGTATCACTGTTAAAGTCTTTTTTAAATTGCACAATTCTTGATTTGTTGGTGTAGAATAAACCAAGTCCTATGGTCATAAGCAACAAGCCTGAAACTAACATCGGAATAATGTAGGCCTTTGCTAAATCTGTTTTTCCCCACTGCCAAAAACCAGCACTGGCGAATAAAAATAGGATGGCAAAGAAGATAAAAAAACGAGTTGAAAAAACTTCGGATTTGGCCCAATCGGTTGCTAGTTTTAATAATTCCATTTCTTTTTAAATTAGTTTAGGGTATATTTTTGTTGGTATTCGGAAGGGCTTATGCCTTCTATTTTTTTGAACAGTCTTGAAAAATATTGGGGGTACTCAAATCCTAGATCATAAGCGATTTCAGAAATGCTTTTATCTGGTTGCAATAAAATGTTCTTCGCCTCACCTATCAAGTATAATTGTAAATGCTCCGTTGTGGTTTTTCCAGTTTCTTTTTTCAGGGTGTCACTTAAATAACGTTGCGACACTGACATGTAATCGGCAATCTGTTCTATACTTGGGATGCCATTTTCTTGCAATTGTCCAGACTCAAAATATTCAGTTAAATGCTGATTGAATTGCTCCAATAAGTCGTTGGATATTTCTTTTCTGTTTAAAAATTGTCTTTCATAGAAACGATTGGCATATTTTAACAAGGTGTCCAATTGTGAAATTATGATTTCTTTGCTAAAAGCATCTTGGTTGTTTTGGTACTCAAGGTCAATGTTCTCGATAATGGATTCTATTTGTTTTTCTTCTTTTGGAGAAAGGTGTAATGCTTCATTGGTAGAGTAAGAAAAGAAACCGTATTTTTTTATTTGATGGGCCAACGCTGTGCCTTTCAGAAAATCCTCGTGAAAAGTTATCGAAAATCCCTTTTGCTCAAAAATAATGCTGCTATCCCATTGTACTACTTGCCTTGGCGCTATAAAAATCAATGCGCCATTGGTAAAATCATATTTGGTACGACCATAATTTATATTCCCTTGTATAATTTTTTTAAAACTGATGGAATAGCAATCGACCGAAATAGCAGGTGAACTTTCCCTTGGGCAAGGGAGAAAATTATCACCTTTGGCCGTGAAAACACTTAACATAGGGTGCTCGGGACCTGGAAGTCCCATATATTCTAAATAAGAAGACAGTGTTTTAAAATGTTTCATGCATCCTATTTTTGAGTTGCTGTTGGGTTCCACCAAGGTTTAAATCGTGGTAGGTTATCCTTAAAAGAAACTTTTTCGCCGATCATGGGAGTTATCACCTTGATCTTGGATGAATTTGCTTGATCGGTTATTTTGTTAAAGGGTTCGTCCCAATCATGATTTGCCAATGTAAATTTTCCGGAGTGTACAGGTAATACAAGCTCGGCACCTAGATCATTTGCCGCCTTTAATTGCTCTCCGGGCAGCATATGGATGTATTTCCAGTTTTTATCATACTGTCCATTTTCAAGAATGGCAAGGTCGAACGGGCCATATTTGTCTCCAATATCTTTAAAATGAGTGTCGTATCCGCTATCTCCGCCAATATATATTGTGGTAGTAGGTGATTTTAATACAAATGAGGCCCAGAGGGTCTTTGCGCGTGTAAAACCTCTTCCGGAAAAGTGTCGGGCGGGAGTTATCGAAATTTCAAACCCATTTTTAAAAGAAAAGGCATCGTACCAATCACCTTCCAGAATGTTATGTGGATCAAACCCCCAATGTTCTAAATGGGCGCCATTGCCAAGACCGGTGATTACCTTATTGATCTTTGGTTTCAATTTTTTAAGAGTTTTGTAATCCATATGGTCCCAATGGTCGTGGGACAGAAATAAAAAATCTATTTCTGGCAGGTCATCGGTGGTATATATATCTGTTCCCTTATAAGCCTTGGTGGTGAAAGATAAAGGAGATGCATTGCCGCTCAGTACAGGGTCAACCAAAATCCTTTTGCCATCCAATTGAATAAAATAGGACGAATGTCCCATCCAAATCAGCACATTCTCAGTTATGTCCATGGTCTTTAGATCAGTTTTTACCGATGGAATTTTTATTTTAGGTTCTTTTGGTTTTGATGAAAAAAAGAACTCATACATTACTTTGCCGTATCCAACACCTTCGGTTAGCATGGGCGTATGATTTAGGTTTTGAAAGCTGCCATTTTTAAAATTGGGCGATTGCTCAATTTTAACCAAACGCCCTGCCGATGGATGTTTTCCAAATCGTTCCGTGTTTAAAAAAAGAAGTGTTCCAACTCCAATTGTTATACTGATAATAAGTAGTCCGAGCATTATTTTTTTAATTATACGCATGGTTAAAATTAAATATTCCAAACCACACCTGTTTCCTTTTCCGAAAGTTCCCATAGTCTTTTGGCAACAGCTATATCCTTTGCGTGTGGCTCAATTTTGTGAGCGCCAACCGGCCCTGTCCAATTATTTCTACCTGTTGGTCCGTAAAATCCCTTTTCATCCAAATCCTCTTCGGTGGCGCACATTAATTGCGGATAAGCGCCTTTTTTTGCCGATTGTGTTAAAGGTGTCATTAGGTAGAACAGGAATCGAGTCATTAAACTGCCGCTAGTTTTGATCAGGTTTGTTCTCGATGCACCCGGGTGGCAAGCATATGCTTTAACATCGGTTTTTCCTGCTTCCATCAATCTATCCTGTAATTCATAAATTGACATTATTTGGGCCAACTTACTTTGACTATATGCGTGGTTAGGGGTATAATCATTATCCCAATTCAGGTCATCAAATTTGATTGTTTTAATTCCCATATCATAACCCATACTGCCTACAGTAACAATGCGCCCTTTGGATTTTTCGATAAGTGGGAACAATAAGGCTTGTAATGTCCAATTTCCGAAATAATTGGTTCCCATTTGGCTTTCCCAACCATCGACTGTCAAAGTTTGGTTTGGTACCTGGGCTATGGCCGCATTACAAATAAGCGCATCAATTTTTGATACTGTATTGAGCACTTCGTTCGCAGCCTTTTTTACAGAAGCTTGTATAGATAGGTCCATGGTAATATGAACAACATCTATATGATCCCCGATTTCTATTTGTAAAGCATTGACCGTCTCGATTGCTTTTTTTGGATTTCTATTGAGCATTACCACCTTGGCACCTTTTGATAGCAGTATTTTCGTGGCTTCGAAACCTGTGCCGCTTGTTGTGCCGGTTACAACGAAAATTTTACCTTTCAAATTCCCAATTCTATGAGGTGTCCACCCGTTTTTACCAAATTGATTTGGACTCATTTTAATCTATTTTTAAGTGAATTAAAGAATAAGCAAAGATGAAATGTAATTTGAAACAACTCCTTAAACGAATTTTCGAAAGTTGTATACTTTTTGGCGCATTTTAGTTAAATGTGCCTACAGGCATAATTTATAATACTTCATTTCGGATTTTTTTGAATTCTATTCGACCTGAGAGTTTTTGTTGGTTGACAAAAGCTCAACAACGAAACACTCAGAATTTTAGTTTAGTGGTCGATTTTTAAGTAAAAAAATCGTATTAATTGCATTTATCAAATGAATTGACTTAATTACTCCAAACAAGTTACGCATAGATGATAGCCTCGATAAAACACAACTCAAGAAACTATAAAATAGACCTTGCCCAGCCTCTCGATATTTCCATACCCCTTAAAGGCGGGGACAAAAATGTAAATGCGTGGTACCTGGGGCCGCCAAAAATAGAGCCGCACGAACAAGATGGTTTTGTGGGTAAGGTATCCGAAGGAGCGCCGGTAAATTTTAACGATATCTGGTTCAATCCGCATTCGCACGTTACACATACCGAGTGTTTGGGCCATATTTCCGAAGAATTCAATTCCGTGAACAAAAGACTTAAAAAGTTTTTCTTTTTTGCAGAAGTGATCACGGTGGCCCCGGAACAACAGGCCAACGATTTTGTGATTTCCGAAAAACAGATAAAATATGCCTTGGGCAATAAAAAGAGACAGGCCATTGTGATCAGGACCCTGCCAAATTTGGGAGATAAGAAGTCCAGGCACTATTCGGATACCAATCCACCTTATTTAACCGAAGCCGCGGCCAAATATCTGGTAAAAAAAGGTGTGGAACATTTGTTGATCGACTTGCCATCGGTGGATAAGGAAAGAGATGGGGGAGAGCTTTTAGCACATAAGGCCTTTTGGAACAAGAGCGGAAAGCCAAGGCAAAAAGCCACTATTACCGAATTTATTTATGTGCCCAACAAAGTGGAGGATGGAACTTACTTTTTAAATCTACAAGTGGCCCCTTTCGAAAACGATGCCAGTCCCAGTAGGCCCGTACTTTACAAAATTGAAACAAAATAGATGAAAACAGTACTTAAATTGGAAGAAGCCATGATGTTACAATTTGGTTTCTTTATTTTTATGCAACTTGATTTGCAATGGTGGTGGTTTTTAATTTTGATTCTTGCTCCTGATATAGGAATGGTAGGGTACCTTTTCGGAAATAAATTGGGAGCGACAATCTATAACATATTTCATCATAAAGGGATTGGGATTTTACTTTATTTAATTGGCGCAAGTTTTTTAGATATGCCCATTTTAAAGTTATGTGGAATAATAATATTTTCACATTCAGCTTTGGATAGAATGTTGGGATATGGCTTAAAATATGAAAAAGGATTCAAGTTTACCCATTTGGGTGAAATAGGAAAAAATTAATGGGAGACGTCGTCGACATAATTTTAGGATTGATTTTGGGAGCCATACTTATGTATTGGGTCTTTTCCCTGTTCCGTAAAAAGAGGAACAAAGAGATTACCGAGGAACAATCCACCGTTATCTTGAACAAGATTCGGAGCGTCTGTAAACTGGTTTCCGTAGAAGGGGATTTTGCCGAAATCTACCATTACGAAAACACCAAGGACAGTTTTATGAGCCTGTTCCGCAGCAAAAAAAAGGCGTTAATTGTTATTAAGGCCAAGGCACATATCGGTTACGACCTCAATAAATTGAGCCTAAAGGCCATAAATGATAAAAAAACAATAGTATTGAGCCATTTTCCGGAGCCAGAAGTACTGTCCATTGAGCCCGACCTACAATTTTATGATATAAAAAACGGAATCTTCAATAGTTTTTCCCCCACGGATTTAACCAATCTAAATCAAGAGGCCAAGGAACATATCAAACAGAGAATCCCAGAAAGTGGTTTAATGCAGACAGCAAAGAACGAAGCTTTGCAGGCTGTATTGGTAGTGGAAAAAATTGTGGAGACCATTGGCTGGAAACTCGATTACTCCGCATTGGAAATATCCGAACAGGAAAAACATAAAATAGAAAGTTAAGATGAAAACTAAATGTATAGCTCTCCTTTTGATGGGGACAATTTCTGCAATGAGCTTTGCCCAGAACAAGACCAAGACTACATTTGACCCTACTTTTACACATGTCGTTTTTTTTTGGTTCAAAAACCCCGACAGTAAGGCGGATAGAGCTACTTTTGAAGCTTCACTGACCAAATTTTTGAACAATTCCCAATACGCCAAAACAAAGTTCATTGGCAAGCCCCCTAAAGCCGTTCGAGATGTGGTGGATGATTCGTTCACCTATTCGTTGATATTGACCTTTGCGTCCGCCGAAGATCAAGCCGCTTATCAGGCTGAACCGCCACACCTTGTTTTTATTGAAGAGTGTGAAGACCTTTGGGAAAAGGTGATTGTTTACGATTCCAAAGGTATTTAAAATGAATATTGAGGAGTTTAGGGAAGTTTGTATATCCAAGAAGGGCGTAACAGAAGAATTCCCGTTTGATGAAAGTACATTGGTATTTAAGGTTATGGGGAAAATGTTCGCGTTGGCACCTTTGGAACGTATCCCGACCCAATGCAATTTAAAATGTGATCCCGAAAAATCCGAAATTCTTAGAGAAGAATACGATGGGGCAATTATTCCCGGCTATCACATGAGCAAGAAACATTGGAACACTATTTTTTTGGAACAATTACCGCCGAAATTGATCAAGGATTTAGTGGATCATTCCTATGATTTGGTCGTATCCGGTTTAACCAAAAAACTTCAGCAGGAACTTAGAGATTTAGATTGATTTTTTAATGACGGACCTACACGAATTTTATACGGCTCAAAGAAATGTGTTCGAAGCTGAACGTAAACAAAAAAAGAGAACGCTCTCTCTTTTGGCAACACTTCGTCTTTCCGTTTTCGTAGCTTTTTGGTTGGCCATTTATGTATTGTGGGGTTCATCGTCCCTAGTATTTTTACTTCCAATATTAGTGGTGTTGTTCCTTTTTTTGGTAACACGGTTCAGCAATGTGAAACGTTACAAAAAGTATCTGGACAGGTTGGTGCTCATCAATACCAACGAACTGGAAATTTTACAGCGTCGATTCCATCATTTACCGGATGGTAAGGAGTTTATGCGACCGGACCATCCTTACGCCCAAGATCTTGATCTTTTTGGAAGGGGGTCTTTTTATCAATATGCAAACCGAACAACCTTGCAACAAGGGCGTCAATTTTTTTCCGATCTTTTGTTGGATGGACATCCTAAGGATATCATCAAAAAACAAGAAGCAATAAAGGAATTGGCCCAACTCCCCGAATGGCGACAGCACTTTTCGGCTTTGGCAGGGGAGACCCGACCTAAAACATCCCCGGACATTGTTTCCGATTGGATGAGGAACCACAAAGCAATTACCCCAAAATGGGTGAGGTTCGGTGCGCCTTTATTTGTATTGGCTTCCCTATTTTTTATCAGTGCCGCCATTATGGGTTGGGTCCCCGAAAGTTTGGTGCTTTTCTGGTATTTTTTGGGAATGGCCATTGTGGGCAGGTATGCCAAGGGCATTTTGGAATTTTCTGTCAACGTTTCCCAAGCACAGGATACTATTCAGCAGCATCAACGATTGATCGCGGAAATAGAAGGACAAAGTTTTAAATCGGGACTGTTGCAAGAACTGCAGGCAACATTAACGGTGGAAGGAGAGCGAACCTCCAGTGTTTTGAAACGTTTTTCGCGGAGCATGACCATGTTGGAACAACAGTACAACCTAATTGTTTCCATTTTTGGACAGGGCTTGGGGTTGTACAGTCTGTATTATGCCAATCAAGTGGAGCGCTGGATGGATAAGTATGGCACGGAGGTGGCCGATTGGTTTTCTGCAATAGCCCAGTTCGATGCTTATATTAGCTTGGGGACCTATGCATTTAACCATCCCGACCATACCTATCCTATTTTGGTCGATGGCCCCACCGTGCTCAAAGCGAAAGCGGTAGGTCATCCGTTGGTTGACCCAGAGAAGAACGTTCTAAACGATATTGAAATTGGAAAAGGACGTTTTTGCATAGTTACAGGTGCAAATATGGCCGGTAAAAGCACATTTTTAAGAGCTGTTGGATTACAAATCGTTATGACAAATATGGGATTGCCGGTCAAAGGCAAAGATGTTAAATATGCCCCGGTCCGTTTATTGACGAGTATGCGTTCCTCCGATTCTTTGGCAGATGAGACTTCCTATTTTTATGCTGAGCTCAAACGCTTAAAATATATTGTGGAAGAATTGGACACAGGGGACTGCTTTGTGATCTTGGATGAGATTTTAAAAGGTACCAACAGTGTGGACAAGGCGGAGGGCTCCAAAAAGTTTGTGGAGCGATTGGTGAAAAATGGTTCTACGGGAATGGTGGCCACTCACGACTTGAGCCTTTGTACACTTGCCGACGAGCTTTCCGAAGTGGAAAATCGTTATTTTGATGCCCAGATCATCAACGGAGAGTTGTTTTTTGATTACAAGTTCAAAGAAGGCGTTTGCCAAAACATGAACGCCTCTTTTCTGCTAAAAAATATGGGGATTGTGCATTAAAGCCCCTTTACCTGCACATTGTGAAAGGAGTCCGCTTGTAAACGCAACAATTCTTCTGCCTTTTCTTTTTTGTAGCGATAGAGTTCCTCCTCGTTTTTAATGTCGGCATAGATCTGCTGGTTGATCTCTCCTTCTGTGGCCAACAATAATTTGCGCTGTTCCACTTTTTGGGTCACCCAAGTGGCTACCACACTTTCCTGTTCTTCAAATTTGTAATCGTACTCCCCTTTGGGCGCCAACAATTTGGCAATGATCGGTGCCGTTTCAATCGCCAAGAACAATAAGAAGATAAAAAAGGATGGGAACCAGGGCAATTTGCCCAAAGCGTTAATACGTGCCATGAGTCCATCAAAACCATCAATAATGGGTTGTGAATTGGTGACAGCGGTAGTGTAATCGGTTTCCAATGCCGCTATTTGGGCCTCGATATTTTCAATTTTTGAAGCGTTTGTTCTTTTCAAACTGTTCAATTCCGCTAAAGCGGCATCATGCTTCTCACGTTTCTCTTCATAAACGGGGCCTTTGCCTAACAAACCAGTTCCAGCAGTACCTTCTGCTTCGGAAATGTAAGTATCGTAAAGCGCATTTGTCTCCGCTTCCTTGGTGGCAACCTCTCCTTTTAGGCGGGCAATGTCTTGGTTCAGGCTTTTAATTTTTGGAGTGAATTGCAAGGCCAATTGTTCCTTATTGTTTAAGGTAAGGGCATTTTTCTCTTCCAATAACACTTGGTTGATTTCCTTTTCAAAAATCTTCATTTCCAAAGGCTTGGAAATCACTACGGCAATGATCAAAGCGAGTACAATCCGTGGGGCCGCTTGGAGCAACTCCCCTTTAAAATTATCTCGCTTTTTAATTGTGGAAACAATATATCGGTCCAAATTAAAGATGAGAAGCCCCCAAATCAACCCAAAGAAAATGGAGGTGTAAATATTATCGAATACGGTGAAAAGTGCATAGCCCGAAGCTATAAAAGCCATTACGGCCGTAAAGAATACGGTGGCACCAATGCCAGCATATTTGTTGCGCTCGCCATTGGAGCAGGTTTCAAGAATGTTGGTGTCGGCTCCCGAGCAGAAAATAAAAAAACGTTGAAGCATTATAGTGTTCTGATTTGATTGATAGAGTATTAGAACGCAATTTTGTATGATTTGTTACATAAAAAGCCCCATTTATGGGGCTTTTAACATTATTTGAAATTTGGAATGTTAGTTATCTATCACAATGGGATCGGTTGATAGTTTTACCACAGGACTGACACCATGGGCTTCGCGGGCATCGATATTTATGTGTTGGTTCTTTTGAACTACCTCAACGGCCTCTTTTGCCGATATGGCTTTGCCATTGTAAGTGAAAGATGCTCCTTTTTCCGCCATTTCTTTCACGTGTTCAATAGGTTTTGGTGGTGCTGGGGGCGCTGGTGGTACTGGAAGATTTTTAGGGTTCGCCTCATTCACCGGTTTAGTTGCTTTTGGCGCCTTGGGAGATTTAGGAGCTGGTGGCGGAGTAGGAAAATCCGGAAAGGGCTCCGCATCATCACGTTGTTTCTGAGACATTTTTTCATAGATTTCTTTTAGGCGCATCACATCTTTCTTTTTGATGGTCATATTACTGCGGTCCATAGCGTTGTATTTCTTGGCCAAGGTATTGTACTCCTTCATTTCTTCCCTGGAGGCACTTTGTTGTATGGCGTTCTTGGGCCCAACAATATTGATTGTGGCCGAACCATATTCGGTAAGTAGTACATTGACCTTTTCGATAACACTCTGTGGAGTATTGTTCTCAACTTTCACTATGGATCGGACCATTTTGTTCCGCTGCTCGGTAGTTAGGTCACCATTGATTTTATAGAGCTCTTCCTTTAAGTTTTCCAAAGCAACCAACTTGTACTGGAACATTAATTGTCCCTTATTGTTGATGTGGATCTCTATTGGGTTAACGGTTTTTTGACCAATATTTTTGGGTAGACATTCGGGGAACGGCTGGGCCTTGCTTTTTTCTGTCTCGTCCATTTTTTTATAGATGTTTTCCAATAGCTTAAGATCTTTTAGTGGGATAATTCGTTCTTCAACAGGGACTGCATTATATTTTTTGGCCAATTGGTTATAAATGGCCATATCCGATCGGGCGGCAGTGTTTTCTACAATCGTCATTCGGTCGGCCTTTAATATGGTGGTAGAGGGTGTAAGCGGAATATGATCGGAATATTGTCCTTCTTCCATAATCACTTCGCCGGCCATTATTTTAATAAGGTCGATCCCCGTTGTTCTTATCTCTGCGGCAATATTGTTTAGAAAGTTTAAATGAACGGGATGTTCCACGTTGATCTCTACCTTGGTTTCCTCCGCATTAATGGTACGAAGGTAATCTTGCTTCAAAGTCTGGGCAATTTCCTCATACTGAACCATCTTATTTTCTATTCGGACGCTGCTGTCAGCATTAAGATCCATCTGGATAATTTGATCAATGGTTACATCTTTTTCTATCTGCCGTGTTTCGGAAAACCCAAAAAGAAGCAATGCGGTCATTGGCAAGAGCAAAAAGCTCTTGAGTACAAATGATTTTTTTGTTGTTTTTGTTTTCATGACTGTAAAACGTTTTTTGATTGATGAATAAGTTATGGCATTAGCAATGCCGGTCGACTGATGTGTGATATGTCCATCGTGCGATAAGTACGATAGGATCGTATTTTGATAATGTGAATGGTCGTTGTTCTTTTGGATCACTGCACTATCTGCCAAAAACTCGTGGTTCAGCTTAATGGAAGATTTAAAAAGATAGATCAACGGGTTAAACCATAACACCACTTGAAGCAGCTCAATAAACAAGATGTCCAGACTATGTTTTTGTTTGGCATGGGTCTCTTCGTGCAAAAGTACTTCTTGAGGTATGCTTTTATTCTCGAATTGTTCTTGGTTCAAAAAGATAAACCGGAAAAATGTATGGGGCGGCATGGGTTGCTTAAGCAGTACCCGGGTAATAAAATTATCCTTGTGCTTTGGGTTTTTACGGATACGGGACCAAATCTGTGCAAGATGGCCTATAAAGCGAAACCCGAAGCCTAAGACCCCCAGGCCATAAATGCTCCATAGTAATGGCCCCCAACTAAATTTTTCTTCTTGTACGGCATTTTGGGGCGCTTGTGTAGTGGGTAAATCGGTTAAAATTGGAATATTCTCCATCTCCGTGGATGGTAGGGCCTCGATATATTCTGTAAAAACCATATTTGGTATCAAAAAAGAGGCAATTATAGCGGCCACAAGATAGAATCGCTTAAAATGGTGGATGCTTTCCCTTTCCAGTACCAGTTTGTAAAAGGCTAGAAAAGCGGTCAGGCAAGCTGTGGATTTTAATAAAAGGGCCAGCATAGTTATTTCTTTTTGATTTCGTTGTCGATCAATTTTTTCAGCTCTTCGAGCTCGGTTTTGGTCAAATCCGTTTCTTGGGCAAAAAAGGAGGCGAACTGGCTTGCACTATCGTTAAAAAAGTTTTTAATGAGCCCGTTTACATGCTTGGAAAAGTAATCCTTCTTTTTTACCAGTGGATAGTATTCCCTACTTCTTCCAATTTGATTGTAGGCGACAAAACCTTTGTCTGTCATTCGCTTTAAAAGAGTCGCAACGGTGGTTGTGGCCGGCTTTGGCTCCGGGTAGGCATCCAAAAGGTCCTTCATTACGGCTTTTTTTAATTTCCAGACAATGTTCATTAACTCTTCCTCGGATTTCGACAATTGCATTTTCGATTGTTTTAAAAAATTGCTCTACAAACATAGAATAAAAATTTTAATTCTACAAATGTAGAGTTGTTTTATGGTGTTAAAAGGTTTTATCATCTTCTAAAAATGTTAAGTTTGCCCATAAATAATTCATTATGGGGTTAATCGACGAATTACGTGAACGAAGTGGAGGAGTTTGCGAATTGAGCGGTGTAGCGGAAGATTTAATCATTTATGAGGTTCCACCAGTTTCCACGGGAGGCTTGGATGGCAGTATTTTAATAAGTCGAACTTGTAAAGATCAAATAGAGAACCCGGAGACAACAGACCCGAATCATTGGAGGTGTTTAAACGATAGTATGTGGAGCGAACACGATGCGGTAAAAGTTGTTGCTTGGCGAATGCTCAGCCGTTTAAAATCCGAAGGCTGGCCGCAAGATCTTTTGGATATGATGTACATGGACGATGAAACTTTGGCGTGGGCGAAGGCAACTGGCGAAGGTATGTCGGACAGTGAAAAAATTATCCACAGGGACGTGAATGGCAATATTTTGGAAAATGGAGATAGTGTAGTGTTGGTGAAGGACTTGAAAGTAAAAGGGTCGAGCATGGTCGCAAAACAGGGAACCGCCGTTAGACGGATTTCCCTGGATCACGAAAATGCTGAATATATTGAAGGTAAGGTAGATGGTCAGAATATTGTGATTGTGACCAAGTACGTAAAAAAACTCTAGCCCTTCATTTCGGTATAATATTTATAAAAGTAAGGGATGGTCTCTATGCCCTTTAGAAAGTTCCATACGCCAAAATGTTCGTTGGGCGAATGTATGGCATCGCTGTCCAGACCAAAGCCCAAAAGGATTGTTTTACTGTCAAAAACATTTTCGAACAAGGCAACGATCGGAATGCTTCCTCCCGTCCGTTGCGGTACTGGGGTTTTTCCAAAAGTGGTTTCCATGGCCTTGGATGCCGCTTGGTATCCGATACTATCGATCGGGGTAACATAGGCTTGTCCACCGTGGTGTGGTTTTACCTTTACTTTTACACTTTTTGGCGCCAGCGATTCAAAATGTTTTTGGAACAGTTCTGTAATCTCGTGCCAATCTTGATCGGGAACCAATCGCATGGATATCTTGGCATAAGCCTTGCTCGCGATTACTGTTTTTGCACCTTCGCCTGTGTAACCGCCCCAAATTCCATTGACATCCAAGGTAGGTCGGATACCGAACCTTTCCGGTGTTGAATACCCTTTTTCTCCATGTACATCGCCAATATCCAAGGATTTTTTATAGGCTTCCAGGTCAAAAGGGGCTTTGGCCATTTCGGCACGTTCTTCGTCCGAAATAACTTCAACTTTATCATAAAACCCTGGAATGGTAATATGGTTGTTCTCATCGTGGAGTTGCGCAATCATTTTGGCCAGCACATTAATAGGGTTGGGTGCAGCGCCTCCGTAGATCCCGGAATGCAGGTCCCGGTTGGCACCGGTAACTTCTACCTCTACATAACTTAGTCCTCGCAGTCCCGTGGTTATGGACGGGGTATCGTTGGCAATCATACCGGTGTCCGAAATCAGGATAATATCGTTTTTAAGTTTTTCACTGTTTTCCTTAAGAAAATCCTCTAAACTATCGCTTCCTACTTCTTCTTCACCTTCGATCATAAACTTTACGTTACAGGGCAAAGCGTTGTTGTTGATCATATATTCAACGGCTTTCACGTGCATAAAGAACTGTCCTTTGTCGTCGCAGGCCCCACGGGCAAAAATGGCACCGTTGGGGTGTAGATCGGTGTTCTTGATCACGGGCTCGAAAGGAGGGGAATCCCAAAGATCGATCGGGTCCGGCGGTTGAACATCGTAGTGCCCATACACCAAAACAGTGGGTAAATCGGGGTCAATAATCTTGTCGCCATACACCACTGGATAACCTTTGGTCTCGCAAATTTCGGTGTTTTCGCAACCAGCGTCCTCCAATGATTTTTTTACCGCTTCCGCAGTTGCCAGAACATCATTGGAATAAGCCGGATCCGCACTAATGGAGGGGATTTTTAGTAGGTCGATCAATTCGTTGATAAATCTGTCTTTGTTCGTGTTGATGTAATTATTTATGTCTTTCATATATGAATTAAAAAGGACCCTAAAAGTACAAAAAACAAGTTTTTAAGGGGAGTGCATTTGCAAATCGGAAAATTGATTTATATTTGCACTCCAATTCGCGGGTGTGGTGGAATTGGTAGACACGCTAGACTTAGGATTAAACCAAATAAAAAGTGTTAAATTGCACTTTATGCGGGTGTGGTGGAATTGGTAGACACGTCAGACTTAGGATCTGATGCCGCAAGGTGTGGGGGTTCGAGTCCCTTCACCCGCACAAAAGCCGAAGAGAAATCTTCGGCTTTTCTTATTTAAAAATTGGCACTAAAAATTATACAGGTACAACATAGGTACAACATTTTGTCTTTTTTAGGGTGTAAATTTCAAATAGTATCATTTGTGATTTTTCGATATTGATTGCTATGAAATAGTCCTTTGTTAAAAAAAGTCTAGCGATTTTTATCATTTTACTTAAGGAATTATAGTTTCCAAGTCGCTTAATTTTTGCCACAGAAAAGTATAAATATAGTACAAGTTCTTGCTCTCAAGCTTCTATTTTCATCAGAGAAAAAGTATTGCAATTAAGCGCGTTGGATAGAAGTTTTTTTATCATACAATATAACCGCAAGTTAAACTCGTAAAATACTTCCATCAAAAGACTACGGCATAAAGCCGACGCTTCTTCCTTTACTCATTTATTCCGTTTCCTTTTGAGCCAAGATTTTAGCTTCCGTTTGTGTTTCTGCTCAAATATTGTTTAATCTAAAATTTGAGTATTATGACAACAAAAGCGAGTACCAAGAGAAAGCGCAGTCGAACAAGAGTTGCTGCCAAAGTCGAAGTGAACGGAAAACCAACTACAGCACTTCAAATTGAGAACTTACCCATTGGTAAAATCAAGCCTGACCCTAAACAACCAAGAAAAACCTTTGATGAGAAACAGTTACAACAACTTTCTGATAGTATCAAAGAGTTCGGTGTCTTACAACCGATAACCGTTAGAAAATCTGGAAAGAATTTTACTATTGTAATGGGTGAACGTAGGTATCGTGCTAGTAAATTAGCCGGAAAGAAAACAATTCCCTGTATCGTAAGGACTTATGAGAACAATGACGTCCTTGAAGTACAAATTATCGAGAACTTACAACGACAGGATGTTGAACCCACCGAAGAAGCCGAGGCGATTTCTTATCTGAGCGATAAGTATTCACCTTTAGAAATTGCGAAGCGCTTAGGAAGAACGGATAACTTTATTAGACAACGATTGAAGTTGGCTGGACTGATTGACGGCTTCAAACATTTTGTGCGCAATGGCGAAATGACGATTTCATTGGGTGTTGGTGTGGCTCTCTTTACACCAGAAGAACAACAGATGATGCTGGAAACGATGGGTGATAATTTTAAGGCACATCAAATCAACAGAATGATTAACGACCAGACCTACGATTTGGAAAAAGCACCTTTTGATGTTGCGGATAAAAAGTTAGTCTCAAAAGCTGGTTCCTGTGTAGAATGTCCATTCAATGCAGCCAATCAAGGAAATCTTTTCGGCGAAGGTAAAATGGTTTGTACCAAATCGGCTTGTTTTGAGACGAAAAAAACCAAGTCGTTCCTGAACCTGATTGAAAAATCCAAGAAAGAAAACATACTGTTAATTCCAGAAATACGACAGTATTGGGCAAATGAAGAAAAGAATCAGCTTATTATTTCCCAGTTTGAAAATAATGGGTTGAATGTCTATTTGCTGGATGATGTTGAAATCATTGAAAGCCCAATCAAGCCAACAATGGATGCCATTAAGGCTGAATATCAGCATTATGATTATTCTGAAGCTGAACTGAAAGCAGAGCTAGAAGAAGCAATACAGAGTTACAAGGAAGACCTAAAAAAGTTTAATTCAGCCAAGGACAATGGCTTCGTGAATGGCGCCGTATTCCATCCCGAGACCTACCAGCATAAAGAGATTTTCGTAAAAGTGGTTGAGAAATCAGAGAATGATTCTACTGAATATTCTGAACCATTGACCAGTAGAAAGATGGTAGATTGTACGCCCAAGGAACAAATCATCAAAATCAACGAAAGGGAAATCCGGAAGAAGCAGATAGAAAACAATAAGCAATTTGAAGAAATTGTCGAAATGATAAGAGAGACCAAATATGTCGATAAAAAGAATGCGCTTTCGACTGATGAGATGGTCGCATTTTCAATATCACTTTTTGAGAATAATGTAGATTATACTGGTCAGCAGAAATACTTTTCAGGACTTCTGAATTATACATCAAAAATGACACGGGTCGAAATGGTAGAACATTTCAGAAAGAATTTCAAAAAAGAAATTTTTTATAGGCTGATACGCTATATCTTGACCAAACAGGTTCATTTTGGCGAAAGTAACCACGTCAATAATTTAACGAATATTTCATTCTACAATGCGATGCAAGGATATTACAAATCCAAGATTTCTAGTATCGAGAAAGAATATGAGGAAAAGAGAAACAAGCGTGAAGCACGTTTGAAAGAGCGGATTGCAGTTCTCGAAAAGAAAATTCAGGAACTCAACGATTAGCTTTTGTTGTTTGAAGAAGGGTCGGCATTCGTGTCGGCCCTTTTTCTTTTAATTCAAAATACGGTCGGTGCAGGGAAAAATAATCAATCAATATCGGTGCAAAGGTAAACTCGTAAAATACACCTATCAAAAGACTACGGCATAAAGCCTACTCACCATCCATCGCTTATTTATTCCGTTTCCTTTTGAGCTGAGATTTTAGCTTCCGTTTGGGCAATGCTCAAATATTGTTTAATCAAAACCTTTAGTATTATGGAACAAGTATTTAGTGAATCAAAGATTTCGGTGAAAGAAGCCGAAGAACATTATCAATCAAGTAAAGAAAATTACACGATTGAAAGTGCCGAAAGCCATTTGGCTTACTACAGAGAAAAATACCCAAAGTACTTCGCGGTATTATCACAAAATGTCTAATTAAAATTTAATAGTTATGTATTTACAAAATTTACAACAGGATGAAATCTTCGTATCATCAGAAATGAAATCCTTGAAAAGTCTTACCCAAATGGAATCCCGTCGTGGATTGGAAAATGCCATTATATCAAATGGTAAGATTGTCAATGTGGTATCCAACAGCTACGGACACATTCCGAACCAATTGTTCTTCAAAAAAGCTGAAGAAATGCTTATCGATGCGCAGTTGAATTATCACAAACGCACCATCAACAAAAATGACAGGTCATTTATTACCGACTTCATCATAGACGATAAAAGCCAGTTTACGGTCAAGAACCATCAGGATTTGATTCTGCCAATGCTTCGGTTTAAGAACTCGTATGACGGTAGTGAAAAGACCTCTGGTCATTTTGGGTTTTATCGCAAAATCTGTTCCAATGGCTTACACGTTTCTCAGGCTGAAATCGATTTTTCCATTAAGCATAGTAAGAATAATACGAACCTCATAATGCCTAGGCTGAACAACCTGTTCGACAAATTTTTAGACAATGAGTTCTATACCATCACTAAGAAATTTGATAAGATGAAGGAATTTAAAATCATCGATACACGAGAATTCGTAAAAGCAGTGCTGGACAGAACAAAACTGTTTCGGTATGAATGTAGCGATAAGAACAGTGACCCCTCAAAAAAATCCCGTGAGGTCATTGAGATTTTGAATTATGAGGCTTTGTTGCTCAATGAAGAACCGAATTTGTGGTTGGGCTACAATGCCTTTAATGCAGTTTTACACAATACATTGAAGAAGAGCTTTGGCCAACAGGAACGGTTGGATAAAAAGCTATTTGATGAAGTCTATGCTATGGCATAAAGTTAATATAGGTTTGTCCAGTACCTCAAACTGGATTTTTTCTGCCTTACCATTTTGCAACACAGTTGCACCAAAATATTTTTATCTTTGCATTGTGAAAGTTGTAGCAATCATATTATCGTTTTATTTCTTGGCACTCAATGTAGTGCCTTGTAGCGATGCGGCAAATAGTGCCGATGACACCCAAGTTGTTACGGTAATAGATATTGATGGCGACCACGACCAAAACTGTGAGTTATGCTCGCCTTTTTGCCAATGCCATTGTTGTCACGTTCACACGATAAATTTTGGGCTTGTTGCATTTCAACCGCTACAGCCTGCTATTCCTCAAGAATTCTTTGTCCATTTTGATGACCTTGGCAAAGATATTCCCCATTCCCTTTTTCAGCCCCCTCGGGCATAATTCAGTTTTGATAGGATAACTATATCCTGTTTTGACGTGTCCATCTATTGGATTCGTCAATATTGTGCATTGCATTTTATTCAAAGTACAAAACAAGAATTTCAACTGAATTAACATCCTTATCTATGATTAACAAAATCATTGATTTTTCAATCAATAACAAATTCATTATTGGCCTATTAACCTTGACTCTTATAGGAGTTGGTATTTGGTCAATGGCAACCGTAAACCTTGGTTCGGTACCAGATATTACCAATAATCAGGTTCAAGTAATTACCCAATCGCCCAATCTGGGAACGGAAGATATTGAACAGTTCGTAACCTATCCCGTAGAACTATCTATGGGTAATTTACCAGGCGTTACAGAAATAAGATCTATCTCACGCTTTGGACTTTCCGTAGTTACTATCGTTTTTGAAGACGATATGGGAACCTATCTTCCTCGACAGCTGGTACAGGAAAAACTAAACGAACTGGGCGAATCTATCCCTGAAAAATTTGGAAGTCCATCTATGGGTCCCATCTCTACTGGTTTAGGTCAAATCTATGAATACACTATAAAGCCAGAGGAGGGTTTTGAAAACAAGTATTCGCCTATGGAACTGCGCACCGTGCAAGATTGGGTTATCAAACGACAACTCACATTACTGGAAGGCGTGGTAGAGGTCAACTCTTATGGAGGCAGTATTAAACAGTACGAGGTCACTGTCAACCCAGATAAGTTGAATAGTTTGGGTATTAGTATTTCACAAGTGTATGAGGCTCTCGCTCGGAACAATGTGAATACAGGCGGTGCTTACATAGAAAAAAATAAAATGTCAAATTTCATAAGAGGTGAAGGTCTTATTCGCTCTTTGGAAGACATTAAAGATATTTCGATTATTAACGAGGGCAACATTCCCGTAACTATTGGAGATGTTGCAACACGCGTCCATTTTGGGAATCAGGTACGTTATGGTGCTTTTACGCAAGACGGTAAGGAAGCCGTGGGAGGAATAATAATGATGCTAAAAGGTTCAAACCCTAATGCGGTTATTCAAAATGTTAAGAATCGTATGGCAGAAATTGAAAAATCCCTGCCAGAAGGTCTCACTATCGCCCCTATCATTGATCGTAGTGAGCTAATTGCCAGAACGACCGATACCGTTAAAACCAATTTACTAGAAGGTGCCTTAATCGTGATTTTTGCACTTGTCCTATTGTTGGGTAGTTTAAGAGGTGGCATCATAACGGCCACGACCATACCGTTGTCCTTGCTTTTTGCCTTTATATTAATGAAGCAATTTAATGTATGGGCAAACTTAATGAGCTTGGGAGCTATAGACTTTGGGATTATTATAGATGGTGCCGTGATTATTATAGAAGGAACGGTGTATGAGATCCAAAAACGGATTAGGTCTGGAAAGCTAAAATTCAATCAAGGCGTAATGGATAAAGTAGCCTATGATGCCGGAACCACGATGATGGGTTCTGCTTTTTTCGGGCAGATCATTATCCTTATAGTTTTTACACCTATACTTTTCCTTACAGGTGTAGAAGGTAAAATGTTCAAACCGATGGCATACACCTTTGGTTTTGCTATGATAGGTGCAATTATTCTGTGTCTTACCTATGTCCCAATGATGTCTGCGCTTTTTATGAAACCAGTTCAAAACACCAAAAGCTGGTTTGGCAAATTTGAGCGTTGGCTTGAAAAGATAAGTGATAAAATTATTGGTGCTATACATAGTGCTTATAAGCCATTATTAAAAGGTGCACTGCGGCTTAAGCTTATCGTGTTATCATCTTCTGCTGTTCTACTTATTATTGCTGGTTTTATATTTTCTAATATGGGTGGAGAATTTGTGCCGCAGCTCGATGAAGGAGATATAGCAATGCAGGCGTTTATAAGACCAGGAAGCTCGCTCACAGAATCCATTGAAGTTTCAAAGAAAATAGAAACTATCCTATTAGAAAATTTTCCTGAAATTAAAACGGTAACAGCACGTATAGGTGTGGCAGATATACCTACAGATCCTATGCCTATGGATATTGCAGATATGTACATCATTCTCAATAAGGATATGGACGAGTGGACAACTGCTTCTACTAAAGAAGGTTTGATTGAAGCCATAAGGGATAAACTGGATGATGAACTCGTCGGGGTTAATTTATCATTTACCCAACCGGTCGAATTAAGATTTAATGAGCTTTTAGAAGGCGTAAGAGAGGATATTGCAGTAAAGCTATATGGCGAAGATTTAGAGGTGTTATCAGACAAGGTTCAGGAAATGGCAGCTATTATAAAGACAGTTCCTGGCGCGGGCGATGTGAGTGCAGAACGTACAGCTGGACTACCACAAATGACCGTAAAGTTCAGACGAGATAAAATGGCGCAATATGGACTGGATATTCAAAAAGTAAATGATTACATAAGTACTGCTTTTGCAGGTGGTACCGCTGGCGTCATTTTTGAAGGCGAGAAACGATTTGATCTGGTGGTACGATTTGATGAAAGCCATAGAAAAAGTATTGATGACCTGCGCACGATGTACATCGATCTTAAGGATGGAAGCCAGGTACCCATTATTGAAATAGCAGAGATTGAATACGTGCCTGGACCTATGCAAATCTCACGTGACAATACGTATAGAAGAACCTATGTAGGTGTAAATGCACGAGGCAGAGATGTGGAGTCTGTTGTAAAAGATATACAACAAAAGTTAGATGAAGAACTGGACTTGCCATCAGGATATTATATTACCTATGGTGGAGAGTTTGAAAACCTACAAAGCGCTAAGGATCGTTTAACAATTGTTGTGCCCATCGCCCTGTTCTTGATATTTGTACTGTTATACTTTGCCTTAAAATCCTTTTCACAATCGCTAATGATTTACATCGCGATACCCTTGGCGGCCATTGGTGGTGTGTTTGCTTTATGGCTTCGAGATATGCCATTTAGTATTTCGGCAGGTGTAGGATTTATTGTGCTATTTGGTGTCGCAGTTCTTAACGGGCTGGTACTTATTAACCGATTTAATTCTTTAAAGGAAGAAGGTGTTACAAGCATAAAGGATAGAATATTTCAAGGGACTAAAGAACGTATTCGCCCCATTATGCTCACGGCTACCACAGATATTTTTGGGTTTTTACCTATGGCATTTTCCACATCAGCCGGTGCAGAGGTGCAACAACCGCTCGCTACGGTAGTTATTGGTGGGATGCTTACGGCCACCCTACTCACGTTGATAGTACTTCCTGTACTCTATATCTTTATAGAAAAGCGACGTGAGCGCAAAGACCAGAACAAGATTGGTTCGTTTAATCCGCAAGCATTGACCACGATTTTATTACTTGGTTTTATGTTAGGTGGTACCGCTTTGGCGAAAGCGCAACAAACACAAGCACCTGTGCCAGACCTCATTGTTCAGGATAGCATTACACCCATTACCTTATCTCGGGCTGTAGAAATTGCCAAAGAGAATTATCCAGCACTCAAGACGAGCCAACTCGAAATAGAAAGACAGAGCGCACTCACGGGCAATGCCTATGACTTCGGTAATACTAAAGTATTTACAGGTGGCGAAGAAGTGGCAGATGGTCAGGGCATTTATACCTTGATAGGTATCGGTCAACAAAATATTGATCTATTGGGAATAGGTGCCAAAAAACGCTTGCAACAACAACGCATCCAGTTAGCCGAAACAGCTTTTGACCTATCTGAAATCCAGATAGAACTGGAAGTCAAAAAAGCCTGGTCAGAAGCTTTTCAGGCAAAGAAGAAATTTGTTCTTTATCGAGAACTGGACAGCATTTATGGTCAATTTGCACAATCTGTAGAACTCAATTTTGAAGTCGAAGCCATTTCGAGACTGGAATATGCTGCTGCGCGCAATCAAGCGTTACAGATAACCAACAGGTTTCAGCAGGCAGAAACAGATTATTTAATCGCATTACAAAAACTCAATCTTTGGTTGACACCAGATACGATGTACACCGTAGCTGATGAATTTGAAGCTACCGAAATTTCGGTGTTAGAGACTGATGATACATTGGATGAACATCCCGAGTTATCGCTTTCGCGAAAGCGTATAGACGAAGCACAAGCAAGCTATGATGCAGCAAGGGCAAGCTTACTGCCCCAGTTTAATCTGCAAGGTGGCCTGCAACGTGTAAATGGCGATAGTGGTTTCTACACCTATCAGGCAGGGATTTCCATACCGCTGTTTTCTGGCCCAGACCGCAGCCGCGCAAAAGCTGCTAAACTGGATGCACAGATTGCAGAAACCAATGCCGCATTCAAACAACGCGAGCTGCAATCCCAATATACACAAGCACAGCAAAATTATACACGATGGCGAGATACTTGGTTTTTCTATAAAACCGAAGCTCTGCCACTTGCCATAGACCAGCGCAAAGGCGCATTGCTCGCCTACAAAGAAGGTGCGCTTGATTATGCAGCATTCACGCAAATTATACGTGATGCCATACAGACCGAAATGGATGCACTGGACGCACTCGATAATTATTTAGAAGCCTTGTTTAAACTACAATATTTCCAAAACTAAAAAAAGATGAAAAAATTAAAATATATACCGATTACCACAATGCTTATGGCATTGACATTATTCAGCTGTGGCGAGTCAAAAACTGAAGATGGCCACGATGAAGCCACCCATTCTGAAACAGAAGAAAATCACTCTGAAGGGGAAGATGAAGAAGATAATATGGAAGGCGAAGCTAAGGAAGTAATGCTCACGGCACAGCAGTTTGAAGCCTTACAGATGGAAATTGACACGCTCTCACAACGTTATATGAGCGGTTATGTAGAAGCAAATGGCACGCTGGAAGTACCACCCCAAAACGAAGCATCCATTACTGCCATAACAGGAGCAAATGTGGCATCCATAGAAGTAATAGAAGGTGATGAAGTGAAGAAAAATCAAGCGGTTGCCTATCTCTCACATCCCAGCATCATACAGATACAGAGTGATTACCTAAATGCATACAGCAACAGTAGATTTCTGAAACAGGAATATGAACGTCAAAAAAGGCTTTATGAAGCTGGCGTGGCATCTGGGATGAACTTCCAAAAAGCAACGGCAGACTATCAGGCATCCACCGCGATGGTAAATGGGCTGGAAGCACAATTGCGACAGTACAACATCAATGTGAATGGCGTGCGCAATGGCACTATATACCAGCGTGTTGCATTGCGCAGTCCCATTGCAGGGGTTGTAGAAAAAGTTTTTATAAAAACTGGACAATATGTGGAGCCACAGACCAACCTAATGGAAATAGTAGATACAGACCACGTACACGCAGATTTAATGGTTTTCGAAAAAGATGTTGATAGGGTAAAGAAAGGCCAACAAGTACGATTTAGCGTTCAATCAAGACCAGGAACGGAACTCATTGCCGAAATTTATTCAGTAGGAAAAACCTTCGAGCAAGATCCCAAAGCGGTGCACGTACACGCAGAAATTGAGAACAAAGGTGGTGGTCTTATCCCAGGAATGTACATTAAAGGTAGGATTGAAGTTGATAACGATCAAACCGCTGCAACCGCATTACCAGAAAGTGCCATTATTACAGAAGGCGGTAGGGATTATGTGTTTAAAGCGCAAAGGGAAGGTAACACTTGGAGTTTTATACCGGTAGAAGTCACTACGGGCGAGAAGGATGGTGACTGGATAGCCATACGTTTTTTTGAAACCCCAGACCCTAATACCCATTTTGCTTTTAACAATGCCTATTACCTTATGGGAGAGATGAAAAAAGGGGAACTTGGTGACGATGATTAAAATGGAATGAAAGAAAAAAGAAAGAAAAACTTAAAAGTAGCAAGAACCTTACAGATTTGGAACGTCATCTACGATGTTATTGAAGTTGCGGTCTCGCTTATTGCTGGATTTACGGCCAATAGTTCGGCATTGATAGGTTGGGGATTGGACAGCACCGTAGAAGTTGTAAGTGCGGCAACGTTGGGCTGGCGGTTGCACGGTGAGCTCAAGGGCATTGATGAAGAAAAAGTAAAACGAAGACAAAAAATCACGCTGAATGTAATTGCAATTTCATTTACGCTCATCTGTATTTTCATTTCGTATGACTCAATTACAAAGCTTATAAATCAAGAAACTGCAAACTGGAGCACTTTGGGACTGATTATATTATTGGTTTCCCTCGTTGTAAACCCAATTCTAATATATTTCAAAAGAAAATATGGAAAGAAATTGGATAGCCCTGCCTTGTTGGCAGATGCCAAGGACACCTTGATTTGCCTGTACCAGACCGTGGTCGTACTTATAGGATTGCTATTAGTCAACTGGCTGGGCTGGTGGTGGGCAGATCCCGTTGCGGCCTTGCTCATCGTCCCGTACGCAGCAAAAGAAGGCTGGGAAGCCTATAACAAGGCTAAAAACATCAACCATAACACCGCACAAAATGACTGAAATTGAAAAAACATTAAATGACCATAACGTGCGTCCCACCGCAATGCGCATATTGATTTATAAGTATATGGCCGATAGGGATGCCGCCATCGCCCTGACTGATATTGAAAATGCTTTCGCAAAAGCGGATAGAACCACATTGTACCGAACCCTAAAAACGTTTGAAGAAAAAAACGTGGTGCATCACATAGATGACGGAACTGGAATCTCTAAATACGCACTTTGTGAAGAAGGCTGTAATTGTGAAATAGAACAGGATTTGCACTTGCATTTCCATTGCACTAACTGTGACGAAACGGTTTGTTTAACGGAACAAAAAATCCCGCATATCAATTTGCCCGATGGATATTTGGCAGAGGATGTTAATCTCGTGGTTACGGGAATATGTGAAAAATGTAGCAGTAATTTACTTTAACAAACAAATTAGATTGATTTTGAAAAAAAGCACTTTTATAATAACTAAAATGGACTGCCCTTCAGAAGAGCAGATGATTCGGATGAAGTTAGAGTCTTATGCTCAAGTAAAACACTTGGATTTTGATATTCCTAACAGAAAATTGGAAGTATATCACGTGGACGACGTCAAGGCGATAAAAACGTCTATAGCCAGCTTAAAACTTGGGGATTCCTTAGAAGGAACCACAGAAGCCGAACCACCCGTAATGGAAGACCAATCCAAACAAAAAAGAATCCTATGGTGGGTCTTGGGCATCAACTTTGGCTTTTTCGTTATCGAAATGACCACCGGTTGGATTTCTTCTTCGATGGGTCTTGTGGCAGACTCATTAGATATGCTGGCAGATTCCATCGTATATGCATTAAGCCTATTTGCGGTAGGCGGTGCCATTTCAAGAAAAAAGAAGGTTGCGAAATACAGCGGATACTTTCAGATGGCATTGGCAATACTTGGGTTTGCAGAGGTCTTGAGAAGGTTTTTTAGTGATACCGAAACACCTTTGTTCCAATGGATGATTATCGTTTCAATTTTCGCATTGGTAGGTAATTTGATATCGCTCTGGCTTATCAACAAAACCAAGAGCAAAGAAGCTCATATGCAGGCAAGTGCCATTTTTACGTCCAATGATATCATTGTCAATGGTGGTGTTATAGTAGCAGGGATACTGGTTTATTTTCTGAATAGTAAATGGCCCGATTTGGTGATTGGCGGGATCGTTTTCACTTTTGTAATGCGCGGTGCATTGAGAATACTGAAATTATCGAAGTAGTTTTTAAAATGATATCAAACTTGATTAGAACAAATGAAAAAGAAAAAAGTAAATTTACGGGACATTGACCCAAAAGAACATAAGGGCGAGCACAGTCACGATGATGACCATAACCATAGCAGCCCTGAAGAAATTTCAAACTTTAGAACCTATCTACCGGCTATTTTCAGCTTTGTAATGTTGATAGCCGGAATTGCTATTGATTACTTTGAAGCATTTCCACATTTTAAAGGATGGATAAGAATCGTTTGGTATTCCGTCGCCTACATTCCAGTTGGCTTTCCCGTCATAAAGGAAGGGTGGAACAGTATCAAAAATGGGGATTTCTTTACTGAATTTTTTTTAATGTCCATTGCCACATTAGGGGCATTCGCTATCGGCGAATATCCCGAAGGTGTGGCCGTAATGTTGTTCTATGCCGTGGGCGAACTGTTCCAAAATGCAGCGGTCAACCGTGCTAAGGGAAATATAAAAGCCTTGCTTGATGTCCGTCCGAACGAGGCATTGGTTTATCGTGATGGCGATTTTGTTTCAGTCAATCCCGAGACTGTTGAGATTGGTGAAAAGATTCAGGTGCGTGTGGGCGAGAAAGTTCCGCTTGATGGTATTTTGCTTTCTGAAAAGGGTTCTTTTAATACCGCTGCCTTGACAGGTGAAAGCAAACCTGATACTATTGCTAAAGACGATACCGTTTTTGCTGGAAGTATCAACCTTGATGGCGTAATCGAAATCGAGACTACTAAAGAATTTAAAGACAGTTCCATTGCACGAATTCTGGATATGGTGCAGAATGCAACCGCCAGAAAATCAAAGACCGAATTATTCATTAGAAAATTTGCTCGGATATATACGCCTATCGTTGTCTTCCTTGCCATCGGACTTACGTTTTTACCCTACTTTTTTGTGGATGATTACGTGTTTAGGGATTGGCTGTACCGAGCATTGATATTTCTTGTAATATCCTGTCCTTGTGCGCTGGTCATTTCTATTCCCCTGGGCTATTTCGGCGGATTGGGTGCGGCATCCCACAACGGTATTCTTTTCAAGGGTGCTTCCTTTCTCGATGCAATGACCCAAGTGAACACGGTCGTAATGGACAAAACAGGAACCGTTACCAAAGGCGTTTTCAAAATCAAGGAAATCAATTCCATCACATTTGAAGAAACCGAGTTTATGAAGTACCTGATGGCGATGGAAGAACAATCTACACATCCCATTGCAAAGGCGATACTCGAATATAAAGCAGACGGCTCGGATTATGAAGCGACTGATGTTTCGGAAGTTGCCGGAAAGGGATTAAAAGGAAAAGTCAACGGAAAAACGGTGTTGGTAGGTAACAAAGCTTTGATGACCTCAAACAGCATAGAAGTCCCTTCGGAAACAGATGGTATCGTAGAATCAATTATTATAGTGTCCATTGATGGAACATTTGCAGGTTATGTAACCATTGCAGATGAACTAAAGGATGATGCACACCAAGCCATTAAACAAATTCGGGATTCAGGAATTTCCAAAATTATAATGCTATCAGGCGACAAGGATTCAATAACTCAACAAGTTTCAAAAGAATTGAACATCGATTGGGCAAAAGGCGGACTGTTACCTGAAGATAAACTTAATGAGGTTGAAGAGCTCAAAAAACAACCTAATACGAAAGTCGCATTTATCGGTGATGGAATTAACGATGCACCCGTTTTAGCAGCAAGTGGTGTAGGTATTGCGATGGGCGGCTTAGGAAGCGATGTCGCCATTGAAACAGCTGATGTTATCATACAGACCGACCAACCGAGCAAGATTGCACGAGCGATTAAAATTGGTCGTTCAACGCGACGAATTGTCTGGCAAAATATTGGACTTGCCTTTGGTGTAAAGGTTATTGTACTCATTCTCGGGGCAGGTGGATTAGCGACAATGTGGGAAGCTGTTTTTGCTGATGTGGGCGTTGCTTTCCTTGCTATTCTCAATGCTGTTCGATTGCAGAAGATGAAATGGGATTAAAAATGATATAATTATTTACGGGACAGCAATTAAACAAAAACATTTAGTGTACGTAAACCACTCAGCATATTGCCGCTTCATTCTTAGAAAAGCCCCTACAAAATTCTATAGAGGCTGCTGGACATTCCAATTTTGTTAGTTGCCCTCGCTCAACGAGAAGCTTCCGTCACCATTAAAAGAGCTGAGGCTGATTGTAACCGACCATATGCCAGACGCACCTGCATCAGTCACCCCAGAAAAGGAATCCGGTTCTGAAGCACCATCAAGAGACCTGTTCAATACAGTATTTCCGTCAGCATCCAAAACCAGCATATTAAAAGTGCCTTCGGCTGAGGCGGTTATATCCGAATTATAGTCCGCTGTGGTCAAATTGTTCATCCAGAGGAACGTCCTTGTGGCGCTTCCACCGTTACCTGTGAAGTCACCGTCCACATCACCATTAAAATCGTCACCATCATCAAACAATACAGTTCCGTCGACACTCACCTGAGCCATCGTGTCACTATCATCATCGTCACTACAGCCTACAAAGACCGTGGTAGCGACAATGGTTAAAAGCATAAAATAGAATTTCGTAATTCTCATAATTCATTAAGATTTGGTTATCATATATAAAACAAACATAACGGGAAAAACCCTATCCTTAGTATTTAATTTTTAATCTATAATTTGAATATCCATTCTTGTAAACTGTTTAAAACCCACTCAGCACATTCCCCTACATTCCACGCTCGCCTGCTGAAAAAAGTAGACGACCACTTCATTTCGTGAAATGAGCTTCACCACACAAATCTTGAACACAATTCCCAATTTCAGCTTCTCATTCCGTTAACCCTTCCCGATGGCTCTGGGAAGGAACATTTATCTTGAGTGTAATCGAAGGGCTATATTCCCGTGCCAAAATCGTGAATTAAGTTCGCTTGAAACCCGTCTTATTTTTCACAAAGTCTATTTGTTTTTTAATTCAGTTATATTGTGAGAAATTTTAGCTTAAATGGAAAAACTAACGGAAAATAAAACCATTGAATTACTGATGCCTCATTTGGTTCAACAAGGCTATGAGATAGAGAGTTATTGCTTGGGCCAAACGAGAGGATATGATATTGTAGCTGTTAAGAATGACAAAAAATTATTAATTGAGGTAAAAGGTGCAAAAGCACATAAGGATTCGCCAACAAAGCGACGAGATTATTTCAACTCTGGACAGATTAAAACTCATTTTGGTAAAGCAATTATTAAATGCTTGGAAACCAAAGTTGCGTTCCCAAATGCAAAAATTGCCATTGCGCATCCCGAAGACGAACAAATAAGAAAAGCAATAGCCAGTATTATTCCAGAGCTCAATAAGATAGGTATACAACATTATTGGGTTAATGCTAAGGGAACGGTAACCCTTGAAAAATAGTTGATTTTGAATACAACAATGAATTCCAAATTATCTTCTTTATTGCATTTCTTGAATGAGAACAGATATTATAATAAAAGGGTTCAGTCAAATTCTTATAACCGGTTTTTAGCGCCGTTCGATTCACTCGAAGATAAATTGTATTCAATTCTTCATCACGTAGCGAATACACAAAGCCAACCTAAAATTGACTTACTTGCACCTTTTTTTCAGAAAGTATATTCGAATAAATTACAGCTTCATAGTTTTAAGACATTCATCGATTTTCTAACAGATAAAGAAAATGGTGCCTATAATTATGAATCTATTTACTATGGTATGTTGAGACAAAAAGGATGGGGCAACAAAACATCTGCCTTATTTACCAAAACCATTTATCATTTACATAATGGTAAGTATGGATTTCAAAATTCAATATGGGACGATGCGCCGAAAATCATTGACAAAGAAGAAAAAATCTTCTTACCTGTCGATGCTGTAATTGAAGCAATTTTCCATCGTATTGACCCAACAATTAAATGGAATTTCCATAAAATTAATAAACTGCTACAGCATAATTATTCTTCTGAAGAAATGGAAGTTTGGGACGACCTTTGGTTCTGGGGATTTATAAATCAACGCGGTTCTGGTCTAACAAGAGAATTTGTTTGGAACGAATCCAAATATTGGGCATTACTTGAGACTGAAAAGAATAGTGTTGTGATTGAAGAGATAAAATTGAAATCGTTGCAATTCCTTTCCATATTGAACCCAAAACAGTAATATATGTATTTGCTATTATCATATTCTAAGTTTGTCTGAATTTAGATAGGTTTAATTTCCAATTATTACCACTTAATCTATATAGTGGCAAAAATTTGTTTTCAAATATTCGCCACTTTTTTGTATTTTTGGCAAAGTTTTGATTTTTAACTATGCCAAAGATTATTGAAAATAAACTGATACAAGCTTTCAAAGACCGTAGTTCTTTTGATAGGGATGCGCTATATAACTTCTATCTGGATTTTGAACCGGACCTAAAGGAAAGCACCTTTAGTTGGCGAATCTATGACCTAAAGAAAAAAGATATCATCAAAACCATTGGTCGTGGACTTTATGTTATTTCCTATAAACCTAAATATAAACCTCTTCTATCAGATAGTGTGTTCAAGATAGCCCGTAAAACCAATGAGCGTTTTGAAGACATAAAATATGCCATTTGGGAAACCCAATGGCTCAATGAGTTTTCTCAGCACCAGACGTCAAATCAAATGATTGTTGTTGAAGTAGAAAAAGAATTTGTAGACTCACTCTATTACTACCTAAATGATAATCTAAGAATGGATTTTTTCCTAAATCCAGATGAAAAGGAAATTCAATTCTATATTTCAGAAAGTAACGTGCCAGTTATCATTAAACGTTTGGTGACAAGGGCACCCATTCAAAAAATAAAAAATAAAAAAACGGTAGTGCCCATTGCAACTCTTGAAAAGATTATGGTGGACCTGTTTGCAGATGAAAATCTGCTACATTTTTACCAAGGTTCTGAAATGGTAAACATCTACGAGAAAATAATTGATAGATATAGCATCAATTTTACAAAGTTGTTCAGCTATGCCAAGCGACGCAAAAAAGAACAGGAAATAAAGCAGTTTATAGGCAACAACATTCCAAATTTTTTAGAAGATATTCATTATGATTAACAACAAAAGTTTTGAAAAGGAATGGCTGAATGGCTTCCGTGCAAAAAAGGAACATAAGGGAATCGATGTAACCATTCTGGAAAAAATGGTTCACGCACTATCATTACTCGAACATTTAAAAGTTTCAGGACTCGATTTTGTTTTCAAAGGGGGAACATCACTTGTGCTTTTGCTAAAAGAAGGGAACCGATTTTCTATTGATATCGATATTATTTCGAGCGTTGAGCGTGATAAATTAGAAGAAATTTTGGATGCAGTTGTAGCCAATTCACATTTCAAAAAGCACGTGCTTAATGAGCATAGAAGCTATAAGGAAGGTGTTCCAAAGGCACATTACACCTTTGAGTTCGAGTCGGTATATAATCCAAACGTTCCTGGAACCATTCTATTGGATATCCTTTTTGACAGTCCGCACTATCCAGAACTTATAGAATCGCCCATTGAAACACCTTGGCTTTCCATTGATGGAACTGCTACAACAATTACTACGCCTTCGGTAAACGCTATTTGTGGCGATAAGCTAACAGCTTTTGCACCAGATACCATAGGCATACCATTCTACAAAGGCGACCAGTTATTTGCAATGGAAATCTGCAAGCAATTGTTCGACTTGGGAAAACTTTTTGAAAATATTACTGATGTAGCAATGGTAAAGAAAAGTTTTTCAGCTTTCGCGAAAGCAGAACTATCCTATCGAAGTACGGACAAGGATTTTAGTAAAAGGAAACTCAATGAAAAGGATGTGCTATGGGATTCCATAAATACCTGTGCTATTATGGCAAGACGAGAACGTAACCCAACCGCTGAAAAGAAAAAGAAATTTGCAGATTTAAGCTCTGGCATACGAAGCTTTGGTAGCGCATTTTTAATGACAGGACATTTTAGGATTGAAGAAGCATTGGCAGCTTCGGCCAAAGTAGCCTATTTGAATGCTATTATTCTACAAAAAGAGGATGTTGAAATAGAATATTATGAGAATCAGGATACAAAGGAATTGGTTATTAAAAATCCGGATTGGGCCTTTTTGAACAGATTAAAACGCCAACCCGATAAATCTATATTTTATTATTGGTACAAGGTGGTAGAACTATTGTAAATTAATGTGAATGGAATTAAAGTATATTATAGAAATCTGTGTCGCTATCGACATCGCAATTTTGGGTATAGCATATCCTATTATCGTGGATAAAATATCCAATATAGGCCACAAGTTTTCATCAAACTATCTGGCTAATGCTTTTGAAAATGAATTTCCGCAGACAAAACTTTTTGGGATATTTCCCGGAAGGTCAATGGAAACGCCGGACATAGTATACCACCCTCGCCGGGTTAAAGTGACCATAGCTGGCCGGACGAAAGTGACCCACCCCCGCCGGGCCAAAGTGACCCACCTTTAGATTAGATCTATCTGTAAAA
>Ga0189274_100087_pt1 | contig 101574 bp, 98 predicted proteins | sample N5B1minimetaG_FD_130323 | JGI IMG/M metagenome (GOLD analysis project Ga0189274, IMG submission 130323) | Marine microbial communities from the Costa Rica Dome - N5 B1 mini metaG | ecosystem: Environmental > Aquatic > Marine > Oceanic > Photic zone | place: Costa Rica: the Eastern Pacific...
AAAGGAGGACCATGAAACTACGGCGCTTGCAGCACGCCCAATCCGCTGCTTAACTCAACCCAGATGCGCCAGACCCTCCTTAAGTCAGGCAGCCTGAAGTCTCAAATACCTGACGACGGACAGGGCCGGCATGGACGTTGCGCGTCACATCAAGGCGAGTGACGTTGAGCATGATCGAATATGACCGCGTCGGATCGAACGCCTCTGGCGCACACGCGAGATCATCGGGCGTTAGCGCCTGGTCGAGAACGCAGGCGAAGGCTGTTGAAAACTGATCGAGCGCGGTCGCTTCCTCGGCGCGATTGTTTAGATAGAGTTTCAAGTGAAGCCGGTTCGCCGCTTCGGCGTTACCGTTGACGCTGTATTTCAAATAATTGTTCGGCCAAACTTCGGTCACGGCGACCATGGAGCTCTCAGAAAACCAGTCTCCGTAGGACTCATGATAATCGTCCGTTTGCAGATCCAACCCGGCCAGAAAACCTCCCGCCTCAACAGGATCCCATCCGTCCTCGGGATCGACAGGCGCGCGGTTGCGATTGACGAGATGGGCCCGCAGCACGTGCCTGATCGACGTTTTCACTTCCTCGCGCGAAGATGGCGATATCTCGGCGAGCTTCTGCATCCAGCGCTTCAGTAGATGGGTGCGGATATGGAAGGCGATGATGGCGTAGGCGAATGCGAAGTCACGCAACCTCCGGTCCTGGATATGCACACGGGCTGCGGAATGCGCCAAGCCATAACGCGCATAGAGAAAGACGATGTAGAGAAACGGTGTCATCCACAAGGCTAGCAATGGCGTCGTGTAGAAATCCCTCAGCGTTGATGCCGTTGCAAAGCCGGAGAAGTCTAGCAGAACAAAGGATAGGCCATAGCCGACCAGAGCGGCGCCGATCAGGGTGAGACAAGCGTTGAGCACACGCCTGAGCTGAGCGTATTCAGGATTGGTTCCGGCGTAGGCAACCATCATCACCATCAGTGTCGAAAGCGGAACCAGCAGCAATTCGACGATCAGCGGAAATGTCTGGAAATGCGCGATGAACTCGACCACCACCGTGATCTTCAGCGTGTCGGATATCCAGCGTCTCACCAGACCGGGCTGCGCATCCGCTGTGCCGACGCGGAAGAGCGCAACGGGCGCGCCGATCAGTCCCCACAAGACAGCCGACTTGATCTGGTCGGTGTGAAATAGTCCTAGCAAGGACCAGACCCACAGTCCGACAGCGATGTAGATCGCTGAGAGACAGAAAACGGCGACAAGTCTTGGAGTGAGCAAAGCGCGAACGACGCCGTTGGCGGCCCTTCGAACGCCGGAATTTCGCGAAACAACGGCAGCCGCGATCAGGCTCCAGATTAGGAGCGCCCATTCGCGTGTATTCAAGAGGTCGCACATAATATTACGCCAGCATGATCAGTCACTGAACAGATCACGTGATTCGCACATTCCGGCCCGGGCGGTTTTAATTCAGCCGCAGTTAAGCCGGATAGTCGAAGACTCGGCCTTCGCTGACCGGGCCTTGCATGAAGTCACCCCATATCGCCCATTTGGACTGATCGGGTGTGATGCTGCCAAACACCCACAACTCCGAAAGGGTAAGGTCGTCCGGAATCTTCAAAACTGCGGGGTCAAAGGGCATTTGGCGTCCGAGTTTGACCGCGACAATCAGATCCTCGGCGTTTGCGTAGCGGCCCAGACTAGTGAAGACCTTCTCGTAGCCGCCACGCGGATCAAGATCGGCTGGCGCGATTTCCTTCAATTGCACCGGACAGATGTGCTGAACTCCGTCGACAGTCCAGCATGTCACGAAGTCGAAATCCTGGTCTTCGGCATCCGCCATCCAGATTTTTTGCCCCGTGAGTTCGGTCATTCCCGCGCAAAACAGTGCGGCGTCGCGACGTTCCCTCGCCGCTTTCAGCGGCCCGGTTCTGAGGCGCTTCACGCGGTCCGGCGTCTGCGCAGCGCTCACTTCAACCTCGAACACTCTGATGGATTTCAGGAAGGCGACGGGATCGCGATATTCGAGCTTTCCAAGCTCTCTGAGTTTTATCGGGTCGTTGCGCATGGGATGATTAGCGTTAACATTGCAGGGTGAGTATTGTCAGAGGAACAAGATCTGATTGCATCCTGCCGCCTTGTCAGCCCAATTTCGTGTAAACAAGCTTGATGCAGCTACAGTGCGGAGCCGAGTGACGAGTAACAACCGACACCAGAACACACCAAATTAGTGTTCCCTGACAATGCCTATCAGAGCTACAGGCGTTTCCCAAAGGCGCGTATGACGAACATGTTGATGCGCTAAGGCAGGCCTATAACGGGTTCAGGGGATATCTTGCGGGTCCGCCTGTGGTCACTGTGACCATGGCATAGTTGCGGATGCCCCAAGCGGAATTGGCAATTCGTCTATAATCGACTGCGTTGAGTGCAAAAGCTTCCAATGCAATTCATGATTTGGCGGCTCGGACTTTTCGTCAGGTACAAATTGAATTAACCAGAGATCGAATAGTTCTTTTTTTGTTCGCCGCTGATGACCCTACTCAATATTGCTGATCTTAAGACCGAAATCGACGCGCATGAAGGTGCTGTCGCACTGATCGTGACTGCGCTCAACTTGGAACAAGACGCGGTGCTGGGACATTTTCAGGGGTACAAGACCGCCATCGGCACCGACGGCACGGTTTACGATTGGGGATATTTTGCTGGCGAGCATGTGGATTGGCTCGTGGTCGCGATGACCACAGGACCCGGCAATATCGGGTCTGGCCAACAAGTAACCGCAGCCCTTTTGGAACTTGGCACTATTGATGTCATCTTGCTTTCTGGAGTCGCAGGATCACGCAAATTGGATGTGCCGATAGGCAGCGTAGTGGCAGCCTCGAAAGTCTATTTCGCACACCATGGCAAAGCCGAAGATGGTCAGGTCTCTGGGCGACCTCAACTCGTCGAAACGCCCCATCATTTGACGCAGCTGGCAAGCTTTGTTTGTCGACGTCGACATTGGTTCCACCGCGTAACCACGCCCCATGGCGGTGCCGTGGTGCCTGAGGGTTATCATCCAGGTGACTGGCCGCCCCAAGCCATCGTCAAACCGATTGTCGCCGGGGAGGTCGTTTCTGCTGATCCGGACGGGGATCTCGAAAAATACATCGATATGACTTCGCAAGATTCGGTTGCAATCGAAATGGAAGGCTACGGTGTGATGTATGCGGGGTTTCGCGCCCAGAAACCCGTGCTGGTCATCCGCGGCATTTCCGACGCAAGAGTTGGCAAGACGGCGGAAGGAGACACCTACGATCAACCCCATGCGGCAGCATTGGCGGCTGCTTTTGTGTTTGAAGTGTTGCACATTTGGGCGGATCGAGGATCAGGTCGCGAGGTTCGCCGAGCCATCGAGAAGGACGTACCTCAGGAATCGCATCCTGAACCGATGGAAAACGCTTTGGTCGGGCAGTCTCAAGAAGTGCTTCTGGTCTTGGCCGTGGACGGAGACTTCAATGCGTTTTCGCACGAGCGGTTAGAAAGCATCGTGGATTTGGTCCGGTCCACGGCTGGTGTGGATGTCAAATTGGTCGAAGCGCGTCCGGGGTCAGTCCGTCTGATTTTGTCGACACAAGATCCTCGCCGCATCATCGCTGCTGCGGACCTGATCGGAGACGCTCTATATGAGAAGCTAGAGATCGATATGCTCGGCTTGGCGGATTTTTCCGAGTTAGAACAAGCTGATGTTTTGGTTGAAACACTGGCTTCCGCGTCGGTGGAGTTGTTGAGCTGGCCCATGCAGCTGCCGGCCGGACAGGAGCTGGACCGACCAGAATCTAGTGAAATTATGGACCGGATCTTGTCGAACGAAAGTTCGACAGCGGTGCTGACTGGCGGGCCAGGAATTGGAAAATCGGCGCTGCTGGCGAGGGTTGGCAATGCGCTTCGATCAGAGGGGGTCGCCGTCTTGGCGATAAAGGCCGATGCACTTCCATCCGGTCTTAAGACCAGATCAGATCTGTCTTCTCATTTGGGACTGGAAGGGCAGCTTGACGACGCGCTCAAGGCCATCGCGATTACGCGGCCTGTGGTGGTGCTGCTCGACCAGCTTGATGCCCTGGCCAGCAGTCTCGATCTTAAAACTGAACGGCTGAACCTTCTTTTGAACATGGTACGGCGTCTGTCGGGTACGCCAAACATTCACTTCCTTCTGTCGGTGCGCGAGTTTGAGTATCGGCACGATGTACGTTTACGGACGGTAGAAGCCGAACTGGTCGAGTTAGCGCCGCCCGGCTGGCCGACGGTACAGGAAATCCTCGCAGAGCAGGGCTATGACGCTCGGGATTGGCCTCTCGATGCCCAGGAATTGCTTCGCACGCCGCAGGTCTTGGTGATGTTTCAACAATTGGCTCCGGACCCGGCCGCGCCGCCATTTACGGGGTATCAGACGCTGCTCGACGCTGTTTGGGAGGCGCGCCTGCTCGCTTTTGAGGGTGGCGCCGAGTTGTCCGCATTCTTGTCGGATCTCGCGCTTGAGATGGCCGAGACTGAGCAACTATGGCTCCCAAGGTCGCGATTTGAAGCCCGGGTTCAGCAAATTCAAAGCCTTGAAGCTAAGGGCTTTCTAGCAACCAGCGCAGATCAAAAGAAGATTGGGTTTTCGCACCAGACCTTGTTCGACCATGCTCTGGCACGGCGTTTCACCAGCGAGACCGGTAGTCTGCCTGCCTACGTTCGTGGTCGCCAAGACAGTTTGTTTGTTCGCTCCAAGCTTTGGTCGGCACTTACCTATTTACGGGATGTCGATGTCCCTCGCTACGCAGGGGGTCTGTCGGAGCTATTTGCCGAAGAGTCTTTACCCCGTCACCTCGTGCATTTACTCCTAGATTTCCTAGGGCAGCAAGCCGAGCCTTTGGCTGAAGAATGGCCGTTAATGTTAGGTGCGCTCCAACGGGACAAGGATCGGCCCCGCGCTTTCGCCGCAATGGTTGGGAGCCCGGGTTGGTTTGATTATTTTGCCGACACCGAAATCGCATCGGCCATGTCCGGGCCGGCAGGTGATCAGGACTTTGCGGCGCGTATACTGATCGGCGCGTGGCCGGATTGCCAAGACAAGGTCACAGCATTGTTGCAAGACCATTGGGTTGGGCGGGACGGGTCTGAAATCCGTTTGTGGAATGTAATCTCTCGCCATCGTGGCTGGAGCGAGCATCTTCGCGATATCGCCCTCTACGTCATCGATCAGATCGATTTGCGCGCCATGGCGGTCGATAGTTTGGCCTCATCGGTCGGCGCGATCTCACCTGGCGATGCTGTGGCCATCATTACTCGGCACATCGGGAAGAGCCTAAGAACAGCGATGGAAGAGTCAGATCGCCGGGCCGCGCTTCCCGCCCCTGAAGAAGGGGCCGACGAGGCTATAGCTTGGCGGATGGCAAATGATCCGAAGGAACCGTTTCGGAACGTGTTCGATCACGGGGATTGGGCGTCGCTTGAATCGTTATCTCATACGCATCCAAAAATGGTTCTTAATGGTCTTTGGCCAAGCGTGGTGGCCGCCGTGGAGCATGGCCTGACGCAACGAAACGAGCCTGCGCCTGAGTTTGGCTTTCCGTTTGCTTACACGATTCATTTTGACCTCGGCGGTCGCCACGGCCATCTCATGGAAGGCGATGTATCGGGTTCCGTCAGACTGGCGGTAGAAACACTCGCTTGCAATGACCCGGACTCTTTTGTCGACTGGGCCAAAGAAGCCGCGATGATCGAAGCTAGTGAAATTCAGAGTTTGATCACGCTGGGGTATCGGCAAAATCCGGAACGACTGGCGGGTGAAGCACTCAAGTTTTTGCTCGAAGATCCACGACGGCTCGTACTTCACCGCACGACAGGAATTGTCAATCTTTCAGCGAGACTGATCGCGGAAATGTCAGTGCATTGGACCAGCGAGGAGATAGGGCAGATCATAAGTGCGATTCAAGCAATTGAACCGGACAGGACTGTGCCAAGAGAAGAACCGAGGTCCCGGCAATGGCTTCTCAGGACGACGCGGCGCACTCGGCATGAATTGCTTAGTGCCTTGCCCGAGGCGGCGCTCCCAGATGATTTGCGGCGCGAATTGGCCGCCGAGACACGGCGCTTCGGTGCGCCGCCTGAAGACAATGACGACGATGAAGTGGCGATGCAGATTGGATCGCCTGCGCCACTTGAAGCCTTTCAGCACGGCAGCGTTGAGCAGATCATCGATCTGTTGCAATCAGTACCTGACCAGACAGGGTGGGATCATCCCGACCACTGGATGTCTGGCGGAAGTATTCAGCTGTCTCGTGTTTTCGCGGATTTTGCCGGGTCCAATCCTGACAAAGCGCTCGCCGTCATTGAGAAGTTGGATCCCGCTTGGGGGCAGAGACCAGCGGGATATGCACTGGAACCGCTTGCGGGCGTCTTGGAGCCGTCGCTCCTTATGGACTTGGTTTGTGAGCTCGATGATCGCGGATTCAAAGACTACGAATTCCGTCCATCAGCGGCCCGCGCCATAGAAAAGCTCAACGACAAGAACCTAATAGTTCGTGATGATGTAATCGATCGGCTGGAAGCCTGGCTCCCCGATCTTGTCGCGCCGGTAACCGAACCCGAACATACTGATGACGACCTACCTTTCGAAGAGTCTTCGGACGACGGGAATACCCAAAGCATACTTTGGGCCTATCGTGGCGGGGTGATGTTGCCGGGGCGCAGTTATCCGGTTTTGTCGGTCCTCATTAAGTGTCTGCTTCGCCAAGACGCCTACGACCGGATTCATAGCCTTTTGCAGGCTCATCTCGACCGAGCGGACGGACAGGAACTGTGGGAAGCATTGCTGAGATACTTTCAGTATTTTCGAAACATGGAGGCTGAAAAGCGTGACGGCTTGGTCAAGAGCCTGTTCGCCGAATACCCGCAGCTGCTTTACACCAGTGACGGCACTGCCTTTTTGGCACGGGCCCAGTGGTGGGACGGAAATTTGGCTCAGCAGCTTGTTGGCCAACTCGCCAATGCGCCTGATCCGAAGGCGCAGCAGGTTCTCGGAGAAATTGCAACCCTTGTGGCGATACTGCGGCAAGAAGAACGCTGGGCGCACGACTTGGTAAGCGAGATTTTGTCGAGCGAGGGCAGCTATCCTTCTCAGCTCGGCGCCGCCCATAGTGCTGCAAATCTATGGGACCATTTGAGCGGCCGAGAGACCACGCTCAGCATTTATGCAGCGCTTTTACCGAAGCACGATCCGGCCATCACCCGCGCGCTCAGCGATGTCTTCCGAGTGTCGAAACGGCTCCGTCCCGGCAATCATACTGAGCGCCTATTGACGTTCTATGCTGATGCGTTGCCTGAGGCACCAGTTGGTGGCGATACGTTTATTGTCGAAACGGTGTTGGCTCTATTGCCCCACCACGCGTTGCTGATCGCCCGTTTTGCTAAGCTGTTGGCGGAACGCTGGCGAGCCGAATTGGTGGATGTTTCGACCAGCATCGCATTTCATGCGCGCGATTTGATTGACCTCGCCATCACACTCCACCGCCTTGGGCCGGAAACGCGCAGAGCGGGCATTGATCTGTTTGAAACGATGCTGGAGATCGACGCATATGAGACGGAATCGACGCTCCAGGAGTTGGACCGCCGGTTCCCGAGAAAGGGCGGGACCTCTCAGCCGCGACTTCGCCGTCCAAGCCGGAGCCGGCGCGCTAGACGGCGGGGGTAACAGTCCTATGACTGGTAAAGATCAGAACTATATTCGGCAATTTGCGCAGCGCGGGTTGGTGAGTTCCGATCTTTCATAATTCAACTCACTAATGTCTCCTCTCGGGATTTTTCAGACAAAATGCAGGATAGCAACGTGGACTTCCGCATCGACCTGAGCGCACGTGTCCGGCATGGACGCAATCGATCAAATCCGCCGCAGGATCATAAAGGTTCTGGAAGCCGCTGAAGATGCCTGCGGGCAGGCGGTAGAGGCCCAGCTGCCTGTTCTTCCAGACGACAAACGCCTCCGCGAAATCCAATCCCTCGGCACCCTGCTCGACAAGGCAAAATCTCATTGCGACAAAGCAGAAGCCGCCATGTTGAAATATATCCGCTCACAGAGCGAATAGGCTGGACTGTTATCCTATTTCGAGCATTGGTACTCCTGTCACGGACAACGCCGCGAACGCCCGCCACATCACCGGGCCCTCAGGTCGTGGAAGCGCTGATCGCTTCCTCAGTCCTGAAAGGAAACCCTATGACCAACCGCAAATCCACCCGCGCCACGTTGACGCCCAAGACTAAGGCTTCAAAAGCGGAACAGATCAAAGGCCTCCTCGCCAAACCTAATGGCATCACGGTTGAAGCCCTCTCCACGAAACTCGACTGGCAGACGCACACAACCCGCGCCGCACTCAGCCGCCTGAAGCAGGCCGGGGTCAAGGTGGAAAAGCTGGAGCCTACAGACGGATCGCGCCAATCCCGCTACCGCATCGTCGGAGCGAAGAAGTGACGCCATCGGCCGAGCTTCAGGATGTCTCCCGCGCCGACCTGGTCGATCGTTACGTGCAACTACTCGACACGCCGCCACCGAAAGGCCTGAGCACGCCCCTACTCTGTCGGATCGTCACCTTTGAAACCCAGGCTGTTGAACACGGCGGACTGGGCCTTCGACTCAGGAAGCAACTTCGATTGATCGCCGATGAGAACGGAATAACAAATCCCACCGTTCACCTCAAATCCGATGCCCGACTCGTCCGTGAATGGAACGGCGTCACTCATGTCGTCGATCGTGTCGGGGATGGCTTTTCCTATCGTGGCCAGACTTACAGATCGCTGTCTGCCATCGCAAAGGAGATTACTGGTGCCAAATGGTCCGGGCCCCGCTTCTTCGGATTAAAGGGATCATCATGACAAGGCCCGAACGCAGGACCATCCGCTGCGCGATCTATACCCGCAAATCGAGCGATGAAGGCCTAGACCAGGCCTTCAACTCTCTCGATGCCCAGCGAGAGGCATGCGAAAGCTATATCTCCAGCCAGCGGCACGAAGGCTGGAAACTGATCCCGGCTCATTATGATGACGGCGGATTGTCCGGCGGAAATCTGGATCGCCCGGCGCTTCAACGGCTTCTGGAGGATATAGCGGATGGCAAGGTCGATTTGGTCGTTGTCTACAAGATCGACCGGCTGACACGGTCGCTGGCAGACTTTGCCAGACTGGTCGACCGGTTCGATGCTGCGGACTGCTCCTTTGTCTCGGTCACCCAATCGTTCAACACGTCGACGAGTATGGGCCGCCTGACCCTCAATGTGCTGCTCTCCTTTGCCCAGTTCGAACGAGAGGTCACAGCAGAACGCATCCGGGACAAGATCACCGCCTCCAAGAAGAAAGGCTACTGGATGGGCGGCTTGCTCCCACTCGGATATGACCGGCATCCCGATCCGAAAATGCAGACGCTTGTGATCAACGAGGCGGAAGCTGAAACAGTCCGGGAAATCTTCCTTCTCTATGACCAGCATGGCTGCCTGCGTCAGGTCGAGCAGGAAGTCATCGCCCGTGGCTATCGATCCAAGCGCCGTACCTTCGCCGATGGCAAGGTGACGGGTGCTAAACCCCTCAGTCGCGGGCAGATCAACTTCATACTCCGTAACCCTGTCTATATCGGCCGCATCCGCCACAAACAGGAATCCCATGAGGGTCTGCATGATGCGATCGTGGATCAGGATCTGTGGGATCGAGTCCAGGAACAACTCGACCGGAAGTCACCGGGGAAATTCCGCTCGCGGTCCAGGTCAGGCGCGCTGCTGACCGGACGGATTTTTGATGAAACCGGTGATTTCCTCACCCCGACTCACTCCCAGAAAGGCAGCCGTCGGTATCGCTATTATGTCTCGGGTCGATTGCTGGCAGGATCGCCGACCGATGCTTCCGGCTGGAGGCTGCCGGCAAAGCAGCTGGAAGACGCCGTGCGCGAGACAGTCTTCCGACATATCGACAGTGACTTGTCCCGCCTCCTTCGCAGCCCAACACCTGTGTTAATTGAAAGCCTGAAGAGCAATCTCAGCAGGTTCTCCCGGAACATTGCAGCGGACTTGGTCGAGCGGGTTCAGGTCTCTGCTGGACAGTTGGACATCGCACTGTCTGAGAAGGCGATCGCCGAGTGGCTCGGAGTGCCCGTAGATGAAATTGACCGCGACCACCTCCGGCTAGAAGCGCCATTCGGGATCAGGCGGCGCGGGAAGGAATCGCGACTGGTATTTGGGGCGATTCATACGGCTCCCGACCCGAAACTGCTCCGGATGATTGCTCTCGCGTATTCCTGGCTGGAGGAAATCAAATCCGGCACCCTCATGAAGGAAATTGCCGCGCGCTATGGTTGGCAGACACTTATGGTTCGGCAGCGCATTCAGCTGGCTTTCCTGTCGCCTGCAATTGTCGGGGCCATCTTGGAAGGCAAACAACCTGAAGGGCTGACACTGACGCAACTCGTAACGTCTGACATTCCCCTGGACTGGGATGAGCAATGGGCTGTGCTGGGGTTCGAAGCCGCTCCGTGATACCGGCGATCCGGTTCCCTGATATACCGGCGATCCGGTTCCCTGATCCTCGAAATCATTTCCCTGTTCGCCTCCGGAAAATTCCCTGTTCCTGAAGTAGGGAATTTTCCTGAAACCCTCTAATTTTACGCGTGTTTCCGGGAGCGCTCCGAGGCATTTCCCTGTTGATTTGCGAAATTTCCCTGTAAATCGCGGATTATCAGGGAAATTGGGCCTAAGGGTACTGTTGCATTTGGCGATTGGAGACGGCGGCGGATTTCGGGCGCGAAATCTACCCTGTTCCGGAAACGGAGACGCAGCACTGACGCCAAAGCCCGCGGTGTGTGGGGCTTTGCACGGAAGCGACGGTACTTTTCTCTGTTTGGGGATGTGGCTGGCGGAGAGAGAGGGATTCGAACCCTCCCCACATTACATCCCTTTGCCAAACAGTCTGTTGATTAAATTCCTACAGAAGCTATCTAGATAGTCCTACAAATCTAGATACTGGCGTCCTACAAACATATGTCATTACCACGATACCTTAAAGAGAAGCGCGGCAGATACTTCTTTCAGCGTCGTGTCCCAAAGGACGTCCTAAGCCATAAGCATTTCAAAGGTAAGCCGGCTGTTGTGGAGAAGTCTCTTCACACTTCAAACCCCACTGAAGCGAGATTGAGAGCAGCTAAGGAATCTGCTGCTTTCGAACGGCTCTTAGCAGAGGCTAGAGGTAGCAAACCCGCAGTCGCGGCACCATCGGTTGCGGACAAGTCGTCAAAAGGCAGCCCGGATGACGTCAAGCCAATCACGCCGGACTGGATTGAGTGGGCCGCGAGCGAACATTACTTCTCCATAACATCCCCAATCACCTCAGCATTTGAATATGCCGGATTAGAGCATGACGATTCCGAAGAAAGGCTGCTGGACACCGAGTCGTTCGAACTGGCCGATCTTATGGCGAGAGAAGACGATCTTAAGCGCAGGAAGATTCGGACTGTAAGGAAAACTGCTCTTAGACTGCTTGAAGTGGACAAGCGCCTGATGACGCCGCTTGAACGAGATAGGTATCGTCGGCTGCTCCCTCACCCGGTCGAACAGATCGAGGAATTTCGAACTCTTTGCCAATCACTTATCGACGCGGAGCTCGACGCCGTTACCTATATCAGGAAACTATACAATGAAGGAAAGCGCTCGAAGGAGTTGGACAGTCAGCACCGAGACGTGATCCGAAAGACTCATACATCCAAAGCAGCCAGTCTGGACGCAGTGGCCTCCGCGTATCTCGCCAACTCTCCTGGCGTGACCGATGAATGGGCAAACCGCGTTCGGCGGATAATAGACATATGCGCGTCACTCGGAGCCCCAACCGAGGTTGCACAAATCCGCAAAACACATATTCGCAACGTCTTCGACACCCTAACCCACGTCCCTCGAAATTGGTCACTGAAATACCCAGGAAAGACAATTGAGCAAGCTATTGAATTGGGTCGCTCTGAGTCGGCCGCCGTTTTGAGCCCCAACACAATCCGGGACGGCTACCTTGCGCCACTGAAAGCGGTTCTCTCCTATGCCGAAGAACGCGATTTCATAGACGCAAACCCCACTCGCAGTCTCAAAATTGCCAAAGCTCGAAATGACGGAAGAGGCACAGGCTTCGATCCCCACGAATTGAATGCCTTGTTTAGCCTACCCTTATTCTCAGGTTGCAAAGACGACAACAGTCCACTGACGCCCGGAGACCACCTCATCACCGATCATCGCTTCTGGGCACCGATCGTCGCCCTATTCACGGGAGCGCGAACAGCTGAAATCGCACAACTCAAACTGGATGAAGTCATTCTCGACGGCTCCTTGCCGCACTTCATTATTCAAGCATCGGATGGGAGTTCGCTAAAGACCGATGCAGCTACGCGCCGCATTCCTATTCACACTCAACTTCTCGAATTGGGGTTGCGGCAGTACTGCAAGCAGATGAAAGAAGCCGGAGAGAAACGCCTCTTTCCCAACTGGACGAAGCCAAAAGGAAAGGGATATGCGGACGCAAGGTCACAGCGCTATTTCCGGCGATCTATTATTCCCCTGATCACCAAGCGTGATCACCCTCGCCCAAACTTTCATTCTTTCCGAAATACGATGAAAGGCGAGATGGTCGAAGTGGGGATGACGCCTGAACATCAAGATCTAATCTTAGGACATGAACACGCCGGGATGACCCGCATCTATCTCAAGACCAGCAACTTGGCGGCCCTTACAGAATCTCTTAGCAAGGTCCGCTTTGATCACGTGGACTTTTCCCGAATTATGCCACGCGCCTAAGGGATACTGAACGGCCCGAATCTCCCACCTAGACCTATACAGCGACAGGCCACAACATATGCCCGATAAAGAATCCAAACACGCGTTGGCAATCCAGAGAGCCAACCGACAGATCTACAATATTCTTGAAAAAGGTTTGCGAAAGGCAGCGGCACAAGGAGAGCGAGGAAGACTTCTGACACGTAAGCGTCGACAAAGAGCGTTGTACAACTCCGGCGCTGCCAAATCTCCGACGCCCCCACCTCAAAAGTCGACCACCCGAGACATAAAAACAGTTAAATTACTGGGTTCTATAGAAGATAACTGCCAAGGCAAGAACGGCATATTAGTTAAGGCACTTGCTCAGAATTTCCTCTTCGAACAAGACCTGCTCGACGAGAACAAGTGCACGGTGGCGGTATGGCGTGATAAGGATATCGAATTGGCCATGCGCTCAGCTCGCGACTTGAAAGAGGTAAAGCGGCTGAACCGACGACTCACGCAAAGACATCAGCGGAGCCTAAAGCCCATCTACCCGTATAATTGGGACAAGGTTACTCATGTCCTGAAGATGCCATTTTATGCTTGGTCTATGCCAGTCGAAGATACTCGATCCTTTACTGTGAACCTATCGGAAAAGGTTATTGAAAGGGCAAAGGCATCACCTCAGCCCCTACCTTCGTATTGTCAGGATCGACTTAGAAAATTACTGCAACGCAGGGATGCCTCCCACATCGAGAATTGGTTTGTGGTGGAGCCTGGAGGAAGCAATGGCATGCATCTGCACGGCGCCATATCCGGCTGTAAGGATGAACGCTCAACAGAAGTCGTCAAAAGCGCTCTGAAGGTCCTCTCCGGAAATGATGATCATACAGCGGTCCATCTAGGGCAGATCGACAATACGTTTGGCTGGGCGGCGTATTGTTCGAAGCACGCGAGATTTGCTCAGCTTATACTTAAAGGGACGCCACTAACTGGATCTCGATCGGTTCAGCGGCGAGCCAGGCAACTTTATGATGAGTTTCACCGCGAGTGCAGGACTCTCCTGAAAACGTAGATGGCTTGTGCACCACCAGTGGAGCTAAAACGAAATTTCCAGCGCGATGTGCTAGAGATAGATGCCGAAGAGTTCAAAATGACGACACCAAGCAATTCTTCCTCATCGACCGCCATCAATGATATGAACATCACGGAGATCGTTGAGAGAATATGCAAGCTCAACTCGAGCCTAGAAAACTTCTGGAGTCGAAGCGATGGATGGGCACCTCAGAAAACTGCTGAGCTTCTAGGAGCAGTCAGGTTGGATTGGCAAACATCCCTATCAAATTGTCTCCATCAATGGGTCACCCCAGAGAACCCACCTATTTCCGATGGAGAACTCATCTTAGCTTGGGCCAATCTGGGTAGCCTGATCGAGGGATCAATCAAACTTTTGCTCTCGGTCTACGCCACCGACTACCTGAATGACCCCAAGGGGGCAAAGAGCGCAGGCATCCATGTCAGAAATGAACTCCCGAAATCACCTGCCATTCTAACTCTGGAACATCTGAAAATTTACTGCCGAAAGAACAAGTTACTTGGCGAAGACGGCGACGCACTGGTCGAGCTAGTTCAAGCACGCCGCAATGCCATACACGCCTTCAAGCACTCTGACATAGGTAACTTAGACGAGTACCTTATGGCGGTTCGTCACTACCTGGAACTGTTGCGCTGTATCAATAATCGGCTTCCATATCCACACGATGCTTGGGTGCCCCACGAGATTTAATCAGACTAACCCAGCCCAGCAGCACCCTTCTTCAATCAGTGTTAGCGCAACTTGTGCTCCAACATAGCTCGTTTAGTCAGCTCACAAAGCGGCGAAGTTTCTGATTAACAATATGTATTTTCATATGCTGTATCTTACGTACGGAAACTTTGCCTTATACTGAGTAAAGTTTGCCACCCGCAATCACCGACGAGAACCGCTAGATTCTTCCTATCGACAACCAACCGAAAGGAAGACCCCATGCTGTTTCCAGAACTCGAGGAAACCCCTCCAAACCGTCGCATGTCCCGGTTCCTCGAACTCTCATTCGAGTACCGGGAATCAACTCCCGCTCAGCTTGCCGAAAAGCTTGGATACAAGAGAGACACTACCGTCGTTCAATGGATGCGCGGCTCTGCGAAGGTCCCGCTCCGACATCTTTCAACAATTGCCAACTTCTTCAGTCATGACATCGCCCATGTGCTCTCCGCCTGGCTTGCTCAAGAATGCCCGGATGACCCTGAGATCGTGTCTGTTGCAGACCGGGTGATTACCATCTGGGAGTGGCAACTCGTCTACGTGGCACGTGACATCCACAACTACTACGACGAGTAGCTTCAGGAAGCTCGGAGAGAGTCACCAGAGCGCGTTTGACTACTTCAGGACGTCCAACCAGCACTGAAAGGTGAAACGCGCTCTACGGACTCCTGAGAGCGCAGTCGACGCAAAGTAGAGAACTCTTAGGGATCGCCATTCTCCTCCACCCGGATGCATCCAATATCTTTGGTTCAAACCGTCGAGAAATACCCGTACCGCGAACTCGATTGAATGGCGGCGAACTTGTACGTGGCCATTTAGACCGTGTTGTCAGGCGCAAATTGTCAACGACCACTTCATCCCGATTGCAGCCATTAGCGAGCATGGCTTCTAGCTACTATTAGCGGACATAAAGAAATCGCTGTTTGATAGCAGATGCACACCGCACGCAGGCCGGTGGGAAGCTGTTTGCTCATGGGATGGATAACGTTATCGATAAGTTATGAGCCAAGAACAATCCGAAGAACAAGAACACCGATCCTATCCCGCGGACCGGCTTTTCAACATTCTCGCTAGAGAACCCTACCAATCACTTTCGGTGGTCTGGGAAAAGGCTGTGGATCGAGTTGATCTAGATCCCTCCGGCGCCATCACTGCTGTGAAGTCTCTTTTAGAGGCCACTTGTAAGATGGTGCTCGAACGCACCGGAAACCAAGTTCCCAATAACGCCGATCTTCCAGGTTTGTATTCCCTGGCTTCGCGTTCTTTGGAAGTTGCTCCCTCCCAGCAAAGTGAACAATCCTATCGCTCTATCTTTGGGGCAGTTCACACAATCATCCAAAGTGTTGGAGAGTTACGCAATCAGCGAGGGGACGCTCACGGCTCGCATAGAGCGAAGTTCGTTTCGTCTATTTCAGAGGCTGAGCTGGCGGTAAACCTAGCTGGTTCTATTGTTTTATTTTTGCTTTCAACTCTAGAATCTTACCTGGTCCTAACTCGAAGAATAGGCTCCGACGGACGAATAGTTCTTGTGTTCGAAAAATCAACGGTTTGGAGACTGATTGATCATTCACGGAACTCTTCAGATCACCTGGAGTTTTACGGGCAAGATACCGGTCCGGCGATGTGGTTGGTGGGCGACTCTGGTATCTACCTGATGAGCAATGGGCACCCGAGATTGGGAGAAGACGGACTCCTTATTGAGCCTGGCAAGGAACGAGAGGTATACAGTCTTCGTGTCCATGCAGACGGATGCGACCCAAAAATGGATGACTTTGAGAGATGGTGGATAGTTCACGGCGCAATCGATGAAGGAAGCGATTTCTGCATTCCCATCCCGGCGGAAAACGTGCTGGGCGCTTTACAAGAAGCCACTACCAAAATCGTCATCGTAGTGGGGGAGGAAGATTACTCAGTGTATCCGGACAGCGAATTTGAGCGGGTGTTCGGAGAGCACTCGTTACTTTAGATCAATCGGTAACGTCTCCTTTTACACTCCAACCTGCCGCGCGAGGCATTGGTGATCATCTCCGGGTCGGTATATCGCGCGTGACATCCACAACTACTACGACGAGTAGCTCCAGGAAGCTCAGAGAGAGTCGCCAGAGCGCGTTTGACTACTTCAGGATGCAATCCAGCACTGAAAGGCGAAACGCGCTCTACGGACTCCTGAGAGCGTAGTCGAAGTAAAGTGCAGAAGTCTTAGGGATCGCCGCTCTCCTCCACCCGGGTGCATCCAATATCTTCGGTTCAAACCGTTGAGAAATACCCGTACCGCGAACCCGATCGAATGGCGGTGAACTAGTACGTGGCCATGTAGACCGTGTTGTCAGGCGCAAATTGTCAACGACCACTTCATCCCGGAAGCAGACATTGGCGCTTAGGTTTCTTAGTGGACAACCCCATCCAAAGCTACAGTGACGTGGATTATCACCTAGAGGCCTGCAGTGTAGGGTTAAGTAGGAACGGTGAGCGAACTTCGCCGGAATCCACATTGCGAGACGCCAAGGGTCGCGTGATTAGAGAATCCACTGTAAAGGAGCAGGAAATTCACCGGAGTCCCACATGGTCAGATCGCCGAAACCGTCGTCGCCAACCCGGGCTAACTTGACGCGAACGGATCTGGAGAAAGGCCTACAACGTCTATCCAAACTCGTTGAAGAAGTTGAAGCGTTCGATCCCGATCAAATACGAGAGCGCTATCCTCCTGAAGTGGGCACGCTTGAAAACCGTGTGAAAGATGCAATCGAAAAGACTTTTCCCGTGGAATCGACCCAATATAATCGTTACATTCACGCTGGTGACATCCACCCTCTCGGTAGCATGTATATGGGGGCACCCCCGCCGGTGTCGGACTATGTCGAACAAGTAAAAGGTGCCCTGCCACACACAATCTCAACTTTGAGAGATGCGATCCGGTCAATTGAAGATGAGTTGACTGAGATCGGTGAACAGCCCCCCTCAGTGGGGCCACCTCAAAAGCCCGGGCAGCCGAATCCGAAAAAGCCCTCACGAAAAGTGTTCATCGTTCATGGTCACGACGATGGCACTAAGGAAACTGTGGCCCGGTTTGTCGAGGCAATCGGATATCAGGCTGTCATCCTGCACGAACAGGCGAGCAAAGGCCAAACCGTAATCGAGAAGATCGAAGCAAACAAAGATGTCGACTTCGCAATTGTGTTGCTCACGCCTGACGACGTCGGGAGCGCCGCAGGAGGGGAACTCAAGCCTCGCGCGCGGCAGAACGTCATATTGGAGCTCGGCTATTTCATTGCCCATCTTAAGCGGTCCCACGTCGTCGCTTTGATGCGCGATGATATCGAGGTGCCGTCAGACTTTAGCGGCGTCATCTATATTTCCCTCGACACCCGCGGTGCTTGGAAGTCTCTGCTGGCAGTTGAAATGAAAAGCGCTGGCTTAGACATCGATCTGAACAAAGCGGCGGGCTTCTAATGCTCAAGCCTCCAGTGACGCAATAAACTTAGACCCGATGTTTTGCCCGAATTGCGTGATTTTTATCGTCTGCTTTACGCCCGAAGCAGACGTCTGGATAATCCCGAAAGCGGACATCCATACGAATGGATTTCAACAGCGGGCATTCGCCGTAAGTGGTCGGTCGCTGGTTTGTGCTGAGTGACCGATTAAGACCATATCCTGCCCTTTGGTCACGGAAGCTCACCCGCTTCGGTCACTCCTCCTGGATCTTGCCGAAATTCGACAAACGCAGTTCTTATCCGTAGGCCGTGCACCATCGGAACCGATGGGTAACGTCTCCCCAGTTTAGCGAACTGGCTCGACCAAAATAGCGTGTTGAACGTGAGCTATTGACTGTTTCCTTTAACTGGCTGGAGAGCGGCAGACTGCCTTTCCAACAGTAAATCCAATCCACATCGGTCGATTGTATTCTTGCGGTCTGCGAGAAATTGCCAATAGCTCTCAGAGTAACGTCTTTGCCCGGCCACCGCGCCGAAGCGGCTGTCGCGCTCCATCTTCGCCGACCAATAGTCAGCGCTTTCGTCCTGCGATAGCGACCCACACTTGGCGCGCTTCCATTCCTCAAACCACGGTTCGATCACAGGCACGAGTTCGAAGAGTTCCTCTTGGTCGATGCGGTCGATCTTAGAGGAGGATGTCTTCATCATCCGCCGCACTAGCGAGTCTGGCACTCCGAACGACTTCAGCTTCTCGGACACTTCCATGTCAAGAGCGGTGTAGAGTGATTGCGCATCGTCTCCGCTGAGCGAACCGTTGAACGACTGCTCGAAATATGGGCGGTGCAAGCCCAAGACGGGAATTAGCTCCGTCTTCAGTAGTGGCTTGTTTGTCCCTCCTCCTCCCAGAATGGCTTCGGTCAGACCGGCTAACGAACCTCCGTCAAAGACAAATTCCGACGGGATAATGTAGGGATCGTCGGCGTCGTAGTACCGCAAGTTGCTCATAGTGTATCTACGTTCAATGCCAGCAAAGAAGATGAACGCACAGGCGCTATCGCACGTGACAATTGATCTGTCCGGGTCTCCCACTCCTGCTGACCGACCGAGTATCCAAGTCGTACCCCAAAGATCCCGAACCAGATCGGCAATCTTGAGAGCCTCTTCGATGTTCCCACCGGGGCTATCAAGCCGGACGACTAAAGGAGCCTCCATGTCAGACAGGGTGGTCGCCGCCTGCTGAACTCGATCAAAGTCCCCTGGCACAATCTCACCGACGATGGAAATGTACGGACGGTCGAAATTGTCGTTCGAATAGCTAGGAAACTCATCAGTCGCCGGGTTGTACTGGTCTATAGTCACCTCTGCTGCAAACGCGACAGATGCTTGAAGCCAAAGCGTGATTATCAGGGCAATTTTTCTCATGGTCGCAACTCGCCTTTGGGAACATGCCAGTCTCTTCCATAACACTGGCTGTTCGGCATCGTTAGGTATAAAATTGTTCGATGATTCTCGATCCGAAATGGCTAGATGCGCTCAAGCTCCCATTGAAGGCTGCCTTTGCTGGTGCGCTTGCCGCATCGGTATTGTGGTGGCTGCAGGAGGCTGGACATCTTGACCTGGGACCACTTGGGCCGTTCGCCAGACCGGTGCTGATCATTGCGGCCGTGGTGCTGTGGGTACAGACCATCGTAGCGTTCATGGACTTTTTGTCGAAGCCACACCGGGAAAAGCAAAAACTGGCAATGTTATCCGCCCGCCGAGAGCAGAAGCGGAAGGAGCGCACTGAGGAAGTTGAACTGGAAAAGCAGGCGATTTTGGCTCATCTGGAACATTTGTCGGCCCATGAAATCCGCGTCGTAGCAGAAGCGCTGCAGGCTGGTTCGCCCACTTTCTATACCTATGTCCATAGCCCCCCAATCACGATGCTGCAGGGCAAAGGACTTGCGTGGACGCCCGGCGGGACACACCACATGGACCACTACCCTTTCACGTTTCATGCATTTGTCTGGGATGTGCTTCTTGCGCGAAGGGAAGAGTTTCTGGAGAAGCACGCAGCGAACGAAAGAGCCGAAGAAGCACGAAAGCAAGCAGAACGTCGGCGGAGGTAAATCCGAACGGTCACTTCGGGCCAAACCCGATCATCGAGATCATCAAGTTCCAACGCTTCCTTTTGAGCCCACAGTGGTCGTCACCATCATCGTATACAATCACCACAATTGCTCTATCGGCCAGTGCTTTACGCCACTGGGGCTTGAGCTTGTTCTTGTTTGGTTCTAGAAAGCGGGTGGGAGGATGCAATAATGATCCGCAGAGCAGTATTGCTCTTTCTCGCCAGTGTTAGCTGGGTTCTTCCGGCGTTTCCGCAGGCCACCTACTACCTCGTGGACAATTCAGGCTCAATGACCAGCTATCGGGAAGGCGAGAACGGTGTCGATAGAGAGGTGGAGGGCCTAATTAGGGGGAGCCCCGCTGGTAGCGAAGTCTACGTTCAGTTTTTTCGCGGGAACGCCATGACGGATTGCGAAAGCCCTGTTTCTCTGCCCGACGAACCTGTTCTGGTGTCGGACGATTTCACGCTGGATCCCAGAAGCGCCGGCGGCAGTACGTTAATCGTCCATGCAGTTTCGGCGCTCTACGGAATTGACGCTGAGTCTGACGCAGCCGTTGTCCTCTACACAGACGGCAGCTTCGAAGACAGCGTCTGCGAATCGCCGAAGCAAATCTGTTCCGCTTTGCTGGACCTTCAGCGGGATCGCCCTCGGATTCGGTTCAAATTCGAAGCCCCGAAATCATTGCGAGAGCGCGGCGCGCCGGTGCTGAGCTGCGCTGGTCTAAAACCGTTCGACCAGCTTGCCGCGAGCGAAGGCACCGAAGAAAACAGCGAAGGAGGTGGGGAATCTATTGGGAATGCAGCGGGAGACGAGAGGGATCAATCTATTGTCTGGCCTCCGCTGATTGCGTTACTCTTACTACCGCTCTTCGCTGTTGTGCCATTTGTGATAAATATCCTGTCGATCCGGCGCTTCACCGTGGACATCGAGACAGCCGACAAGATTTTCGATCCCCACAAAAAGCTGATCACCGAGGAGGTTCAGGCATACTGGGCAGCAGCAGCCGTTATCATAGTGACGTTAGCTGTGATCGTAGCTTACTACGTCCTCAACCCGGACGCTCGCGATACTCACCTTCATTGGTTTGACGCCGCGAACAAACCGCTTCTATCGATCGTTTATGCTTACGCCTACACCGTGGTTCTCGGATGGTATTTTGTTGAGCGCATGCGGGACTCGCATGCGAGGAAACAAAACGAGTGGAAGGTCAGCTACAACGAGTCTGTCCGCCAATTCGAAATCTCCGAGGTGTCGCGGATCCAAGGGCTGTTCGCTACTGCGCGGCGCGACCGAGACGAGTACGAGCGTAGGCTCATCGGAGATGCGCGTTCGCAGTTGGAAGCTGAAGCCAGTACCGAGTCGGAATCAATACAGCAGCAAATTCTCGAACTCTCCAATCACATGCAGGCAGTAAAGTCCCGCATACACCGAGCGCTGGGTGAAGTGACGTCCTACCAAGTCTTGAGAGGGTACCAAAACGCCTCTTTTACCGACTATGATGGTATCGCTGAGCTTCTGCTGGAAAGCAAGATGATCGACAACCAGCTTGCGCGTGAGGTTAAGCGGTTGTTCGCCGCTTGGTCGAATCTGTTGGATCGACTTCCCCGGATCGACGCCCGAATAGAGCGGGCAATCATGGAGTTCGATCTTTCAGGTTTCGACGCTGCTGATGGCTCAAATTAAGAACAGTAGTCGCTTTGAATTAAAATCTACGCCTGGGGCGATAGCGATTTCTGATTGTGCAGTATTCTTATGACGGTTCTGCTGGGAGTAACTCTATCCTCCAGCGGACAGGTAAAATTCCTAGTACAGTATTTTTCGCTCTATAGACTATTCCACGTTTGCGCATGAGTGAGCTCCAATACTTTGGCTCAGAACTTTTTTGCAAATACCCGTGGAATGAGGAATCAACGCGTTGCAAATTCCCCAGACCATCAATGTTTACAGCGCTTTCGTCAATTTTGATTACTCCTCGACCGACTTGGAGATAGTTGGGTCTCAGTCGCCAGGAATATTTTTGTTCACCCAACTTCCCCATTTGAGAAGTGGTCGCAGGTGAGCCACATATCGTGAAATCAAAGTTCGACCTAGCGTTACGATATCGCCAGTGTTCAACTTTAGAGAAGACAACTCGTCCGCTACTGCGAGTCCGGAGACGAACGAAGAAGACCAAGTTCAAGTCGTTCGGTAGCCTCGGTTGGCGTTAGCGAACGAAACTATCCAAATATTGTCATCACAGCCGACCAAAGCGATGCAAACAAAACCAGAGCAAGTGGCCAGACGACTTGCACAGCTCACCAAGCAACGAAAAGAATCACCGCGGCGCCGATCGCAGCAACAATTGGTGCAGCGAACATCTCGGTCACGGTATCATTCGTACTTTGAGTTGTGCCAACGAGCATGGCGAGCAGCACAACGACCATAGCCAACAAGAATAGCGTCATTTTTGCCTTCCATGACCGAGTTTTTCCCGCTCGGCGAAATGCTACTTTTTAGGTTTAGGGGGAGCTGGAGTCGCGACAACCTCTCCCGACAACAAAGCCAGCAGTCGATGACGGATAGAGTCCATATCCGATGCCTTATTGATATCCGAATGCTTATCCCATTTCTTGAGCAAGGCTTTCAGTTGAGGCGAAGTGCAATAACGCTGAATACCAGAGGCAAGCTCTGATTTGGCGATATCACCGAGTGATCTTGCCTGAGGAAGAGACAGCTTTGTTGGCACGAAAGGTGAGCGCCTTCCTTCCAAAAGTTCCACCAAGTCCCGCGCTAGCTCTGAGTGCGCCAATCCGGCAGGGACCGTGCGTTTCGGTTCCCACACTTTGGACACCTTTTTTAATTCGGCCATCGTAAGTGCGTCACTCAAGCTCTGAGCCACATGCTGCCTCACCGACCCAGGCGCGCTCTTTGCTGTATCGAGTTCCAGTCCAGTCAGCATCTGGCTGATGGCCTTGTTCAAGGTCTTCTCCAAGCCACGCTCTGCGGTGCTCGTAAGTTTAAGCGGAAGCGCGCCAAGCTCTGCTACGAGTTCGATCCTATCAACCATGTCGTGCGTGTGTGCTCTCTATTTTCTTTGCTATTGTTCGAAGTTGTTTTGTGATCGCAGGACCATAAAACTGTTCAAGTGTACGAATGTCATCCGGTTTGTCTCTGAACATCGCAATGCGCTTCACGACGATCTCAGCGCGGTCTAAACCGATAAACTCACTGCGTCTGAAACCAACGAACCCCTGCATCTCAGTGAGGAAGTGTTCCCGGTATTGCTCATAGATGAGTTCAACTTGGCGCTTGGCCTCTGTTGTGGTTCCCACAAATCTAGAGATGACAAATCGCCATGGCGGTATGTTGTGATTTACCTCTAGGTCCGAAAAGTATTCCTTCATTTTGTCCATACCCCAAACGGACAAGCGCTCCGGAACAATAGGACAAAGTACCATATTCGACGATAGGACAGCCTCTTCCGCGGCCATCATTTTTCCCGGCGGACAATCGATAATCACGACATCAAAAGTATCCGACAATTTACCGATCGCTCGCTTAACAGCCGACCTATATTCGAGCTCCTGATTAAAGCGCAGCACCTCGTACTCAAGATCCCAAAGTTCTGGCGAGTTTACCGCCACCGCGAGATCAACAGCACCACGACCACTCAAGCTATGCTTGGCGTGCGACAAGACCCTGGAGATGTTGAGCTTGTTGTCTAAAAGACTGGATCTGAAGAAACCGGAAAGGGTATTTTGCTGCTCTAGCCGGTCGGCGTACTCTCGTTCGGACAATAGGATTTCACTCGCGCTCGACTGAGGGTCAAGATCGACAATGACAGCGCTCTTTTTGTGCTCGAATACAAATGTTTCCGCCAGCGCTATCGCCAGAGTCGTCTTGCCGACGCCTCCCTTCCGGTTTGCAATTGTAACAACCAGTCCCATGCTTCATCCCGCCGCGATTTTCATGAGTCGTGCTCTGTTCTCATCATCAAGTCTATCATCAATATAGTTGTCCACCGCGTCCGGCTCGGGAGACTGACGACGAGCATCAACTTCAAACTCAAAGTTCGTAAGGCTGGGCGTATCGTGTGGTACAACAGATGTTTCAAATGTGATTAGTCCGACACCATGCTGTAGACACGAATCCTCGATGGCTGTGTGGATTCCAACAGTCATCACAGAACGAGGACAAACGAGATAAGCGTAGTGCGCAAACCGTGTGTGTGCGAGCGCCTCGTGGACGGCTACTACAGTGCTGCCTGCTAAGTTCTTTAGTTCCAAAGCGATGAGATCGAGGTGGCGAACCGGGTCGTATTTGCGGCGTCGGATAGTCGCTATGGTGAAATCTGGACGCGACCAAATACCCGTGCCGGCGCGACCTCCTCGTGCAGTACGCTGCCAAACGGTGAAATCAGCTTCTAGCCGAAGATGCGAGAATGCTTCTTTGGATGATAAAAACTGCTCCACTGGCGTTTCTAATAGGCGCTCAGGAAAGTCCGGCTCGGTTCTTCGAACATCAAATCCTGAGATGGAGAGAAGCTTTCTGGCTTGAAGAGAACTTAATGCGTCCTTGTAAGCGACACTGTCGATAGGTCTTCCCAAAGCGCGCATGGTTAGCGTCTCGAGTTCTTTTACCTGAACGCCGGATTTTTGCGCCAGTACTTCTAGAACAATCTGCTCGAGTTCTTCCATCGCGTCTCAGCTCCCACCACTGTCATCTAGCGGTAGCGAGTGTTGCTATGCAACGGTGAAGACGAATTGATAGCTAGAGTCGCCGCTGCTAAATCGTATCCAGTCTTGTCTAACGCTAGCCTTTCCGCGGGTGTCCGCAGTCTGCTCGATGTCGTGGCGGCTGCGGCCCACCAATTATTCGGGTCTCGTACCCCTCGAGTGCACCCAAAATGCGATCAACCAAATCGCGTGTGGCTTGGTCTCCGTCGACCGGAAATTTGCTCGCCAATGCCTTGTGTAGCCGGGGAGGTGCGGTCCGAATGGCTACATATATAGGTGTTTATGCATCATCCATCATGTTGTTCAAATCACGAGCACGAAACGAGAAGAACGAGGATCGGACAATTATCCACTAAAAATTATTTTCCGGGTCTGAAATTGATCAAATGGGTGATGGCAATCCAACGGAAGTGACGCTGTTCCAACTGTCCTACAATTTCTTCGGTTGGCATCCTACATTTGAAACCCGCCCCGATCCAATTCATTGTTTTTATTGGATAACATTCCTGCAATCAGTTGCTGGCGGAGAGAGAGGGATTCGAACCCTCGGAACCCTTGCGAGTTCACTAGTTTTCGAGACTAGCCTATTCAACCACTCTAGCACCTCTCCGCGGAGCCCGTGGACGGCTGCCTGCACTATATAATATGCGCCTGTCATGCAAGCACCTGAAATCGCCTGAAGATGACATTTGACAGCGCGGCCTGATTGGTGTTTACCCCCCGCTTCGAGCGCGGATCCGGCAACGGCTTCGCGCGCAATTCATTTCGATTAGTATTCCGGAAGGACGAGACCCATGTTCGCGGTCATCAAAACAGGCGGCAAGCAATATAAAGTCGCGGAAGGCGATACGATCACCGTCGAAAAACTGGACGCCGAAGCCGGCAAGGACGTAACCTTTGACACCGTGCTCATGCTGGGCAATGGCGACGACGTAACTGTTGGCGCCCCGCTGGTAGACGGCGCAAGCGTGTTCGGTGAAGTCGAGGAGCAGACGCGCGGTGACAAGATCATCATCCGCAAGAAGCGTCAGCGCCAGACCTATCGCCGTACACAAGGCCACCGCCAGCACCTGACGGTCGTCAAGATCACCGGCATCAGCGCCGACGGCAAGAAGCCAGCCAAGAAAGCTGCAGCGAAGAAAGCGGCTCCAAAAGCTGAAGCGCCTGCTGCAGAAGCTGCTGCACCCGCCGCAAAGCCGGAAGTCGATTCCCGCGGCCGTATCGCCAATCTGGAAGGCAAGCCCGACAATCTGAAAAAGATTTCCGGCGTTGGCCCGGTTCTGGAGAAAAAGCTGCATGAAGCCGGCATCTACTTCTTCTGGCAGGTCGCTGCCTTGAAAGAAGACCAGATCGCTGATCTCGAAGAAGAGATGAGCTTCCCAGGCCGTATCACTCGCGACGAGTGGATCAAGCAGGCCGAAGAATTCGCCAAGGACGCATAAGGGCGCTATAAGCCCTTTATAGAGGATCAGGAGCAAACCATGGCTCATAAGAAATCAGGTGGTTCGTCCCGTAACGGCCGCGACTCAAACCCGAAGTATCTTGGCGTCAAGAAATTTGGCGGCGAGCACGTCATTCCGGGCAACATCATTGTGCGTCAGCGCGGCACCCAGAAATGGCCAGGCCGCGGCGTCGGCATGGGCCGTGACCACACCCTCTTTGCCCTTTCCGAAGGCAAGGTTGAGTTTACGCGCAAGGCGGGCGGCCGTCTCTACGTAAACATTGTGCCGGTCGCAGACGCAGCAGAATAGCGGCTGACAGCGCGGCCGCGGGAACGTGGCCGGATCGCTTCAGACGATCAGTTTCCAAGGGGAGGCAGGCCACTGCCTCCCCTTTGTTTTGTCTCCCCTGCAATTGCCCCGGAAGGGCACGCACCATGTGTGAATTGATTGAGACAGACAGACTGGTTTTACGGCGCATCACCCCAATGGATGCGCCGCGCATTACTGAGTGCATCGCCGACCCGCGCATCTATCGCATGGTCGCGAGCATCACACCGGATCAAAGCCTGGAGCGCACTCAGGAATGGATTGCGACACATGAGGCCGGGGCGGCGAACGACACAAACCACATCTTTGCCCTTCAGAAGGATCTTGAACTGGTGGGCGTGATCGGCGCGGACCGCCCGGGTGCGGGATTGGCATTTGATATCGGCTACTGGCTCGCCCCCACCGAATGGGGCAGCGGCCTGATGACCGAAGCCGCAAATGCCGTGAAGAATTGGCTGAAGGGGCGCGGCGAACGCGCGTTCACCTCAGGCCACTTTGCTGACAATCCCGCGTCAGGGCGCGTTCTGAAAAAGATCGGATTTCTCCCCTCCGGACGTGGTAGAGTGTTCAGTCTCGGTCGGGGCGAAGCTTCAGATCACATCAACATGTCCTACATTGATTGAAAGCTGGATAGTACGTCATGAAATTCCTCGATCAGGCCAAAGTCTTCATTCAGTCGGGCACCGGCGGGTCTGGCTGTGTCTCGTTTCGGCGCGAGAAGTATATTGAGTATGGCGGTCCGAATGGTGGCGATGGGGGCCGGGGTGGCGACGTCTGGGCGGAGGCCGTTGAAGGCCTGAACACGCTGATCGACTATCGCTACAAACAGCATTTCAAGGCGAAGCGCGGCGGCCACGGCATGGGCAAGGACCGCACCGGTGCTGGCGGCGATGATGTCGTGCTGAAACTGCCGGTCGGCACGCAAATCTTTGAAGAAGACCAGGAAACGCTGGTCGCAGACCTGACTGAAGTCGGCCAACGCGTCCTGCTGGCCGTCGGCGGCAATGGCGGCTGGGGCAATACGCGCTTCAAGACCTCCACGAACCAAGCCCCTCGCCGCGCCAATCCGGGCGAGCCGGGCGAAGAACGCTGGATCTGGCTGCGTCTGAAACTGATCGCCGATGCGGGCCTGCTGGGCCTGCCCAATGCCGGCAAATCCACCTTCCTCAGCGTTGTCACTGCAGCCACGCCGAAAATCGCAGACTATCCCTTCACCACCTTGAATCCCGGCCTCGGCGTTGTGGACCTCGGCCCCGGCAGCCGATTCGTCATGGCGGACATTCCCGGCCTCATCGAGGGGGCCGCAGATGGTGCCGGCCTGGGCCACCGCTTCCTCGGACATGTCGAGCGCTGCAAGGTGCTGCTGCACCTGATCGACTGCACGCAAGACGATGTGGCAGGCGCCTACACGACAATTCGCAACGAGTTGGAGGCCTACAGCCCCGAACTGGCCGAACGGCCTGAAGTCGTCGCGTTGAACAAGATTGACGCGCTGCTGCCGGAACAAGTCGACGAACAGGTTGCGCAGCTGAAAACCGTGTATGGCGGTGAGCCGCTGCGCATTTCAGGTGTCACGGGTGCAGGCGTGAAGAAGGCGCTGTCCGAAGTCTCGCGTCATCTGGGCATCATCGCCGCCGAGGAAGGCGAGGATGAGGATGCCGACTGGTCGCCGCTCTAGTGGTGATGGTGGTGCGGTTCGGTGTTGAAGCGCCCGCACTTGCCACACTTCACGACAACGCCGTGCGCATCATGATGGGCCACGTTGACCAGCAGCTTCGTCTTGCAAGAGCCGCAGCGATAGGTTTCGTCGCCACCGCCTTCACGCGCAGGCGATCCGGCCGTGTGCTCCAGCACTTCGGCGCCTTGTACCTGAGCCGGTGTCAGAAGGATCATGTCGAATTGGGGCATGGCGAAAACCTCTTCTTTTCATCTGTCGTGACGGCGAAAGCCGTTGATTGTCAACGACTTCATTTTCGCTTTCGGCATTTGTCGCAGCAGTGTATCGCTCCGCTTCATGACTGACACGCCCTTCTCTTCAGCCAAACGCATCGTGGTGAAAACCGGCTCGGCGCTCGTAGCGGAAAACGGAAAACCGCGCCATGAATGGCTTGAAAAGCTGGCGTCGGACATTGTCGCCCTGCGTCGCCGCGGGTTGCAGATCGTGCTCGTTTCGTCAGGCGCTGTCGCCCTGGGTCGCCAGAGTGTCGCCGGATCTGTCGCCAATCGTCTCGACCAGAAACAGGCCGCGGCCGCCATCGGCCAGCTTCGCCTCATGTCCGCCATCGCCACCGCGTTCGAGCCGCACGACGTGACCATCGGCCAGGCCCTGCTGACGCTCAGCGACACCGAGATCCGCCGCCGCTGGCTGAACGCGCGCGCGACGCTGGAGACGCTGCTGGAATCCGGGACGGTTCCGGTGATCAACGAGAATGACACGGTCGCGACGGATGAGATCCGATATGGCGACAATGATCGACTCGCCGCGCGCGTGGCACAGATGATGGGCGCGGATGTTCTGGTGCTGCTGTCCGACATAGACGGGCTCTACACCGCTGACCCGCGCAGCCACCCGGACGCGGCGCATATTCCTCATCTTGCCGAGCTGACGGCGGAGCATGATGCCATGGCGACGGGCGCGAATGCCGATGCCGGGGTGGGCTCCGGCGGCATGGCGACCAAGCTCGCCGCCGCGCGCATCGCTCATGCGGCGGGCTGCTCAACTCTCATCACACTCGGCAATCGGGACCATCCCCTGCTCTCGATTGAAGACGGCGCCCGCGCCACGCTGATTTCGGCGGCGACCACACCGGCAAGCGCACGTGCGGCCTGGCTGGCCGGGCACCTCACCCCTGAAGGCGCGATCACGCTGGACGAAGGCGCGGCCAAGGCCCTGCGCGGCGGGGCGAGCCTTCTGGCCGTGGGCATAACCGGCGTGACCGGCAATTTCGAACGTGGCGCAGCGGTGGCCTTGAAAGCGCCATCGGGCAAGATGGTTGGCAAGGGTGTCACCGCCTATGGCTCGGCCGAGATCGCCCGCGTCATTGGCCGCCAGAGCGATGAAGTCGAAGCAATCCTCGGCTATCGCGGACGCCCAGCCATTGTCCACCGGGACGACATGGTCCTGGTTCGCTAGACCGCCATGACACAGACTGTTCGCGCTGCCACACCGGAAGACGTCGCCGCGCTGACCGAGCTGGAGCTGGCGTTTCCAGAGGAAGACCGCTTCTCCCGGCGCACCTGGCAGAGGCTGTTGCGCGGGAATTCAGCCATCCTCGTATCCGACGGAGAAGCCGGGCTCGATGGCGCGCTTGTCCTCCTGTTCCGCAAGACCAGCCGCATTGCGCGAATCTACTCGATATCCGTCGCAGAAACTGCGCGTGGAACGGGCCTGTCCGACAAACTTCTGTCCGAAAGCGAAGCGATTTCAAGGCAGCGGGGCTGTGTTGCGATAAGGCTGGAAGTGCGCGAAACAAATTCGCGCGCAAAGCGTCTTTACGAACGCCATGATTATCGCGTAATGGCGCGCGCCGCAGGCTATTACCCGGACGGGGAGGCCGCACTTAGAATGGAGAAGCCGCTGGTCGGCCTCTCGAGAGAGGATCAATGACCGATTGGGTCGTACTCGTCGAATCCGCCAACGACATCTCGCAGGCTGAAACGCCTCACAAGGTGCTCAAGGTTGCAGACTATATCACCAAGCCCGCCCTGTTCAGCGGACGGCGGCCCTATATCCTGAACCTCTGCCGATCCTACGGCTATCAGTCAGAGGGCTATTACGCCTCCCTGCTCGCTGAAGCGCGCGGCCATCGGGTCAGCCCCAGCGTACAGACGATGGTAGAGCTGTCAGCCAAGGGCCTCTACAAACACGCCCTGCCCGATCTTGGCGAACGCCTGCGCGAAGCCATCTCGAAAGGCGCGCCAGAACAGGAAAGCCTGTTCGTCGCCTTCTCGAAGCCGGACACGCCCGGCTACGAACGCCTTGCCCGGGAAGTTTCGGACTGGTTCCGCGTGCCAGCGCTGGAGGTTGAGTTCGATCCGAAATCTCCCCACGGAATTGGCCGTGTCCGGATGGTGCCGCCCCACAAGCTGAAAGGTGCGCGCCGGGACTTTTTCCTTGAGGCAATGGGCACCTATACGAGCGGCCGGATCAGCGAACCGAAAACAAAGGCCCCGGCCAAATGGGCGTTGGCCGTGCTGGTGGACCCGCATGAGAAGACTGCCCCCTCGAAGCCTTCTTCCATCAAACGCCTGGCTGATGTTGCCGCGAAGATGGGTGTGGAGGTCGAAACAATCGAGCCATCCGACCTGACCAGCCTCGCCGAGTTCGACGCCCTGTTTATCCGGGCGACGACGCAGATCGACAACTACACCTACAAATTCGCACGCCGCGCCGAACAGGAAGGCATGCCCGTCATTGACGACACCCAATCCATGATCCGGTGCACGAACAAGGTGTTCCTCAAGGAAATTCTGGAGAAGGCGGGCCTGCCCATTCCGAGGACGGAAATCCTTGACGAGAAATCAGACCTGGCCGCCGTGTTCGAAAAGCTGGGCAACCCGGTTGTCCTGAAAACGCCGGATGGGTCGTTCGGCACGAATATGGTCAAGGCCCGTTCGCTTGAGGAACTGCGCGCCGGGGCGAAGCAGATGTTCAAGGAAACGGCACTGATCATCGCGCAGGAGTTCGTGCCAACCAAGTTCGACTGGCGCATCGGCGTGCTGAACGGCGAGCCGCTTTATGCGTGCCAGTACCGTATGGCGCGTGGGCACTGGCAGATCGTGAAGCACGGGCCCGATGGCAAGACGACCGAAGGCGGGTTCGCGACCTTCCCGGTCGAGGATGCCCCGCCCGAGGTGGTGGACGCCGCGGTGCGCGGGGCGCGCCTGATCGGCGACGGCCTGTATGGCGTGGATCTGAAGGAGACCGACAAGGGCGTCGTGATCATCGAGATCAACGACAACCCTTCGATCGATCATGATGTTGAGGGCGCCGTCCTGAAAGACGAACTCTGGCGACGGATCATATCCTGGTTCTCCACACGCCTGGAACAGCGCATGGGCCGGGTCACCTGATGTCTAGAAGCGGAACGCGCCAGATTTCAAGGAGTCGTAGCGATCCTGAGTGAACGGCACATATTGGCGACGCTCGGGATGGTACATCCAGATCGGATCATCGACGAGATCCGGGCTAAAGCCCTCCTTCATCAGTTCGACCTTGCGGAATTTCAGGGTGCCGGTGGTGTCTGCCTCGCGCTGGATGCGCAGGAATATCGGGATGGCATAGGCCGGCAGACTGTTTGACAGATTGTAGTGCAGGCTTTCGAAGTCTACATCCCCATTCAGCGTGATGGCGGCCATTCCTGCCTTGCCATCTGTACCGGGAATTTCGACGCCATAGACATTGGCCGTGGCGATCCCCTCCACGCGTGACAGGGCATTGCTGACTTCACTGGTAGAGACGTTCTCGCCTTTCCAGCGGAACGTGTCGCCTGTGCGGTCCACGAAATAGACGTAGCCGTCTTCGTCCTTGCGCATGAGGTCTCCCGTTCTGAACCAGCGGTCGCCCTGCTCGAACACGTTGCGCAGGATTTTCTTTTCGGTCGCCTTGGGGTCATGATAGCCGGCGAATTCGAATTCCTCGTCGGACATGCGGCCAAGCATCTCGCCCACTTCGTTCGCTGCCGCACGGATCACATATCCGTCTTCACCGCGAACGACATCTTCTTTCTCAAGGTCGTATTTCACGAACTCGACATGATCGAAGCGCGCCTTCAACCATTTGGGAATGCGGCCGACAGCACCGACCGTGCCGTCAATGCTCATGAGATTCACATTGCCATCTGTCGCGCCATAAAACTCGACCAGATTGGTAATGTTGAACCGCTCACGGAACTCCGTCCAGATTTCAGCGCGAAGGCCGTTGCCAAACCCCGTGCGCAGGCGATGCTGACGCTCCTTCGGATGAACCGGCTGGTTCAGAAGGTATCGGCAAAGCTCGCCAATATAGACAATCGAGGTTGCGCCCTCATCCACGACATCGTCCCAGAAAGCGGTCGCAGAGAACTTCCGACGCAGGATGACACTTGCACCCGTCATCAGCGCCTGACCAATACCGCACGCGCCGCCCGTCGCATGATAGAGCGGCAGCGTGATGTAAACGCGATCACGTGGCCCTGTGTAGCAAGGCGCAATAAAGGTCCGCATCATGATCTGCAGGCGGGAATTGGTGATTTTCGTCGCCTTGGGCAGGCCCGTTGTGCCTGATGTATATATGAAGAGGCAGTCATCCTTGCCGCGCAGATGCGCGCGCAGGTCACGTGATGGCCGCTCGGCCGACAGGCTTGGCAGCATGGCCGCGATGTCTTCGCCATGTTCCCCGCCCCAAGTCCAGACTTGTGGCGGGCCGTCCATCGTGGCGGAAGCTTCCGTGACCGCCTTGTCGCGAGTCGCCCCGGCAATGATGTGGCTTGCCTCGGAAATGGTCAGGCAATGGCGCAACGCGTCGCCATCCAGATGTGTGTTGATCAGGGCTGTGACCACGCCAACTTTTGCGAGGCCAACCCAGATCGCCACATAATCCGGGCAATTCTCCATGCAGAGCGCAACACGGTCACCCGCTTTCAGATTGTGCGCCAGCGCCCAGTGCGCGATGCGGTTCGCTTGCGCGTCGAACTCAGCATAGGTCGTCAGCCCGCCTTCAAACCGGAAGGCGACATTGGCCGCAAACTTGTCCGCACTAGTCTCGAAATCATCCGCAACCAGCTGCTCAGTCTCTGGCGTCACATCGCCAATCAACTTGTGCATGCGATACGCCATGCGCAGGAAATCCAGATCCCGCTTCATCTGGGAAAAGGAATCGTGGAACGGCACGGCGGTGCGGAGTGAGGCAGCATTAACCATAATAACTGGCAATACCCGAATGTGGTGAACATGTAGTGACCAGAAAGGTCAAAATTCGAATGGACGCGCGCACTTGCACAGTTTGCATCCATTCCTGCCTCTGCTAGCTCCATCCAACACAATCTGGAGACCCTCGCATGGCAGACCCCGTCGGAGACCTTCTGGCCCTTTTGGACATTGAACGCCTGGAACTGGACCTGTTCCGGGGCCAGAGCCCTGATGAGCGGGCCAGCCAGCGCGTATTCGGCGGTCAGGTGATCGCGCAGTCACTTGTCGCGGCCTATCGCACCGTTCCGGACGACCGCACCTGTCACTCGCTGCATGCCTATTTCATCCGGCCGGGCGATCCGACCGTGCCGATCATCTATCAGGTCGACCATTCGCGCGACGGTGGCAGCTTCACCACGCGGCGCGTCGTTGCGATCCAGCATGGCAAGCAGATCTTCAACATGGCCGCCAGCTTCCAGACCGACGAGGACAGCTGGGAACACCAGCACAAGATGCCGGACGTGGAAGGCCCGGAAGGACTGCCAGAGCTGCGCGAACGCCGCATGCAGATTCTCGACAAGGTGCCGGAGGCAATGCGCGAGGATTTCACCCGCGAACGCGATATCGAAATCCGCGATGTAGACCCGCTGGACCTGATTCATCCAGAAATCGCGGATGACCGCCATAATCTGTGGTTCCGCGTCAGCCGCCCCATTGATGTACCGCCTGCCCTGCACCACTGCCTGCTGGCCTATGCGTCTGACATGAGCCTGCTCAGCTCCAGCTATCGCCCGCACGGCATTACCTGGCTGAACCACAAGGAATTGATGTCTGCCAGCCTCGACCACGCCATGTGGCTGCATGCGCCGATCAAGTTCGATGAATGGCACCTCTACTCCATGGACAGCCCGTTCGCCGGTAAAGGCCGCGGACTGAACCGCGGAATGATCTATAATATGGCCGGAGACCTCGTCGCGAGTGTTGCACAAGAGGGTCTGGTGCGACGCTTGCGCACAAAAGACTGAATTCACAGCCGAAAGGGGCTTGCGCCATAGCGCGACCCCATTATTACGGGAGTCCGGAGCGTAGCGCAGCCTGGTAGCGCATCTGGTTTGGGACCAGAGGGTCGGAGGTTCGAATCCTCTCGCTCCGACCATTCACTTTCGCAGCGGTGAGGTCGATCAATGCAAGCGCGTATTTACAAGCCCGCCAAAAGCGCGATGACCTCAGGACGCGGCAAGACCAAGGCCTGGGTGCTGGAATTCGTGAAGAATGACGCGAAGCGCTCTGCCGACCCGGTCATGGGCTGGACCAGCATCGACGACACGTCTGGCCAGGTCCGCCTCTCCTTCGACACACAGGAACAGGCCATCGAATACGCCAAGAGCGAAGGCCTCACCTTCACCGTCACGCCCTCTGAGGAGCGGAAACGGCTTGTAAAGTCCTACAGCGCTAATTTCGACGCAAATCGCAAGCAGCCCTGGACACACTAGGGTGCCCGCCGGCGGCGTTCCGGCCCCGTAGCTCAGCTGGATAGAGCACCCGACTTCTAATCGGACGGTCGCAGGTTCGAATCCTGCCGGGGTCGCCATTGCGTTGCGATCTGGCTCAATACTTTCTCCAAAACGAGACAAGGCCCCCGAAATCGGGAGCCCTGTCGTGGTCTCTCAGTATCGTTCAGGCGTCAGCTCACCTGCGCGCTGTCGAGATCCTTGGTCAATTGTTCCTTCAGATCGCGCTTCACGAATTTGCCGCTGGCATTGCGTGGAAGTGCGGTGAGGAACCAGACATAACGCGGCACCTTGTGCTTCGCCATGATGCCGGCGCAATGTTCGCGCAGGGCGTCGGCGGAAACGTCTTCGCCCGGCTTCAGCACGATGGCCACGCCGACCTCTTCGCCCAGACGATCATCCGGCACACCGAACACGCTGCATTCAGCGACTGATGGATGGCGATAGACGGCGGCTTCCACCTCGGCGCAATACACATTCTCGCCACCACGCAGCACCATGTCTTTCTTCCGGTCGACGATAAAGATGAAGCCATCTTCGTCGATACGCGCAATGTCGCCTGTGTGCAGCCAGCCATCCGTAATGGATTCAGCAGTCGCCTCGGGACGATTGATATAGCCCTTGATGACGGAAGACCCCTTCACCCAAAGCTCGCCTACCTCGCCCTGAGGCAGGGTTTCGCCCAGCTCGTTGACGCATTTTGCCTCGAAGTTCGGCATGGCCGGGCCAGCACTGTCCGGCTTGTCGATGAAGAAGTCCGCCGACACCGATGTGATGATGCCGCAGGTTTCAGTCATGCCATAGCCGGTATTCGGGCGAGCCGTTTCAACCGAGGAATCAATCTTGTGGACCAGGTCCGGCGGCAATTGCGCGCCGCCGCCGCCAAGTGTCTGCAGGCTGGATGTATCCGTCGTGGCGAAGTCTGGATGGTTGATCAGTTCCCGCGCCATGATCGGCACGCCACTCATCGCCGTGACTTTCTCGGTCTCCACCAGTTTCAGCGCTTCACCGGCATCCCAGCGATACATCAGCACGATCTTTCCGCCCGCCGCCGTGATCAGATAGGCCGCGCAATTATTGGCCGTGACGTGGAACAGCGGCGTGGTGATCAGGCCCACCGGTACGGGTGCCTCTTCCGGTGGCGGTGGCATTTCGCCAGTCGCGCGAGCCGTGGCAAGCATGGTCGATGCTGCCGAGAACGCCATGTTCAGCAAATTGGAGACGCAGCCACGATGTGTCAGCTGCGCGCCTTTCGGGAACCCGGTCGTGCCGGACGTGTAAAAGATGCAGGCGTCGGAATCCGGGTCCACGGTCACTTGCGGCAGATCCCCACCATGCGCGAGCACGTCTGACCACTGGATCACAGGCGCAGGCGCGTCCGGCGCGCGAACGCCGACCACTTTCATCCGGTCCGTTACGCCATCGATGGACAGGGCGCGTTCCAGACGCTCTGAGTCCGCAAAAAGGACTTTGGGTTCGGAATCCTTCAGCGCGTAGTCCATTTCCTCTGGCGTCCACCAGGCATTCATGCCGACAACGACAACACCCGTTGCCACGCAGGCCCAGTAGAGCAACATCCATTCAGGATAATTGCGCATCGCAATCGCCACGCGGTCGCCCGGTTTCACGCCCTGCTCGGCCATCCACGCCGCGGCAGACGCCACATCGCGATGCGCGTCGGCGTAGGTCCAGCGCTCATCTTGGTAAACGAGGTAGTCCCGCTCAGGGAATTGCAGTGTCGACAGCCAGACTTCCCGCACACTGGGCGGAGCGTTCTTGTAGACGCGGAGCCGGTTGCCCAGAACCTCCGCCTCGACGATCTCGAATTCGCCGCCGGGGCCAGTCAGTTCTTCCCGTGCTTTCAGGAGTTCGGTGTAGTGCATGTTTCCTCCGGAATGTTTTGTCCGATCATACACATTGTCGTTGCGTCACAAAGACCGGACGCAAGGGCAAGATATGCCCAATTTACCTGAACTTTCCTCAGCTTAAGGCACGATTGTGACAATCACACGCGCATAGCGGGTGAGAGCGGGCGTGCCCTTGTCCGTCACCTTCACAATGAAGTGGGCTGTTTCCGTCTGCTCTACCTCCGGCAATTTGAACCAGACATCGAAATCATTCACCGCATGGCCCATGTCTATGGGCGCCTCCAGCGTGCCCGCCTCGGCATAGTTGAACCAATGATAGCTGAGGCTGTCGCCATCGGGATCATACGTGCCGAAGGCATCCAGACCGATGTGCTTGCCTGATTTTGCCGTCAGCCGCGCTTCATGGGCCAGTTTCACCACAGGCGGGTGGTTGGCGTCCTCATAATCGGAAATGGTCCAATCCATACGCGCCGCGAAGTCGCGCTGGAAATCACTCTTCCAGCGCAGCAGCGTAACCTTGTTGCCTTCATACGTCTCATCTGACGGGCCGATAGCACGGCCATCCTTTTGCGGCACCCAGGGCGTGTAGGTGTCGGTCGCATTCGTCCAGATCGGGCGCGGCTCAGGCTCCAGCGGCACACCGCCCGATCCGAGTTTTCCGGGGCCAACACCAATCTCATCCGCGCTCGGTGTATAAAGCTCATACCGGCCACCCCAGCCGCCCCAGTCCGGATGGTCCGGCACATTCAAGCCATTCGGGATCAGTGAGAGATAGGCCGGCGTATCGCCTTCCATGCCCCAGACAACATCAGGATAATGCGCGCCGAGCGGCCCGTGGTCCTGCTGGATGTTTTCGGCAATCCACTGGTTCGAGATGTGATCTTCAAAGCCGGGGAACGAACGGGTAATGGCTGTCCAGGTAGAGAGATCATACTTGCCGGGGCTGACAATGTAGAACAGGTCTGGAAACTCCCTGCGGATCCAGATGCCACTGTCATCCTGATCAGAGATTGTATAGACACGGAGCTTTGAAATCATCCGCGCAGCTTCTGCTTCTGAGCGCGTCTCGCGAATATCATGCAGCGCCTGCGCCAGCGTGTTGGCCCCGCCCCAGACGGAAATCCAAAGCGGTCGCGCATCTTCCTCTTCCAGCAGGCGGATAATCGCCTCTGACCCCTCGGTCGACTGGCCAGTCCCGACGCTCTCCATTCCGTAGCCGGGCTGGCCATTCATCACGAGACCTTGCAGCTCTGCCTCGGTTGGATAGTTCGGGGCATGCTGGCTCAGCGTGTCATAGACCTCGCCATACTTTCCCAGCGTGGCACGGATAGAGTCCGGGCGGAGATTTTCCTGCTTCCAGATGGAAGTCGTGGCGACCAGCGCCCTGATGTCGATTTCGTTGGCGTAGAGCAAGAGGCGGATCAGGGATTGCGTATCGTCCGGATCAGCTTCCATATCCGTCAGGATCACAACCCGGTGCTGTTCCAGCGCGGCCTCCGTCGGCGCTTCCAGCGGCGCGGCAGTCGGCAAAGCCTCTCCCATCGCGTTGCAGCCGCCGAGCGCCAAACCGGACGCAAGCCCTACCATTCCCGCCAGAATACGCTTCACCATGACAATCCTCCGCTATTTTATGATAGCGGTATCATTATCGGATGAAGCTCTCTTTGCAAGGCACCAGGCCGTGGCCCTTTCCTCGCTCAACTTGCTGTTCGAATTCTATTGTTCGCAACTTTCCTCGACAAACTCTCGCCAATCATCAAGCGTGCCACCCACGCGGCTGACCATGTCGATCACCATATTCGCCGTCTTACAGCGCTGATGATCCGTCTTCATGCGTGAGTCGCTCAGAAAGCTCTCAAACAGAGTGTCCGGGGTCGGGGTGGCCGGCCCCATTCGCACGCCGCCATCCTTCTCGCCATCCAGCAGCATCAGGCTCTGCTCTACCGGAGACTCCGCCCACGCGGTCCAGCGCGGCAAAGTGCCAGACAAGCCCCGCCCCGGCGCACCATGGTGCGCGAAAGCGGACCAGTATTCTATCATCTGTGCCGACAGCGTCTCGCGGCTGGCCTTGTTCTTCTTCGAGAAAAAGATGCCAGCCGGGTCTGTCTCTTTCTGGTCAAACCCATTGATGATGAAGGGCATCTCCAGCGAGTGTGAAGCCCCCACAAGAAAGCTGATATCTGTCAGCAGTTTCTTTCCCTGCTCGTCCCAGTCAAAGCGGTACGTATAAACCGGCGCTGTACGCACAGAGGCCCAGGCTTCGGCAGGTGCGCGCACGCCGTGATACGCCCAGACCGTATCGGGATAATCCCCAAAGGCGGCGTAAACGCCCTTGTCCCTTGGCCAGAAGGCAAGGTTGAACAGACTACGCATCATCTCCTTGTCTGCAAAACCAAGCCCGCGAAGTTCATTGCGATTGGTGCCGATCAGCAATGGAAGGTCCCTTAACCCGCCTGTCTCACGCAGAGCGGCCTGAATGCCCATTTCGGGTACGACGATCCCGTCATTCGCGGTATCCACGGGACTGATCAGGCCGGGCATGTCCATCGCCGCCGGAAAGGATTGGTAGGTGTCGAAGATGTCCTTGAGGGGAAGCGCGCGCAAATGCTCGGCCAGCGTTTCTGGCGTCACCTCGTTCTGAGGCGGCAACCCGCCTGCCTCCACCATGGCCTCAATGAAGGTGTCGGCTGAAACGCTATTCGCCAGATTGCTGGCGGAGCCACTCACCGCGTCTTCATAGGCGGCGCTCTGGAACCCGCCGCTCTGCATGATTGCCTTGTGGAACAAGCCATCGGAGAGGGGCGAACTCATCAGCGCAGCGATGTTGAACGCGCCTGCTGATTGTCCGAACACTGTGACATTTTCAGCGTCGCCCCCAAAAGCCGAAATATTCTCCTGCACCCATTCCAGCGCAGCGATCTGATCCAGCAGCGCGAAATTCATGGATCGGTCCAGATCGGTCTCCGCCGTCGCGACCAGGGACGGATGCGCGAACCAGCCCAGCATGGCGAGGCGATAGTTTATGGCGACGATGATCACATCTCCCTGCGTCGCCAGATGGCCCATTTCATACATGCCCGCCGAGCCGCCAATGTTCGCGCCGCCATGGATCCAGACCATCACCGGCAAAGGCCGGTCACCCGCATCCGATGGCGCCCAAACGTTCAAATAGAGGCAGTCTTCCGAGCCAGTCAGTGTCCAGTCCGCATCGGCGCTGCCAAACAGATTGCTGTACTGAACGCATTCGCGGTCAGGTTTGGTAGCTTCATATCGGCCTGCCCAAGCTTCCGCCGGACGCGGCGCGCGCCAGCGCAATTCTCCGACCGGCGGCGCAGCAAATGGAATTCCATACCAGGCCATCGTATCCGCCGCGCCAAATGTGCCAATCACCTCACCTTGCGCGATCGTCCGGATCGTTGAGGCCTGAGGTACGCGGTCAAGCGAGGCGGTGTAGCCTTTCGTCGCCGCGGACTCGCACGCAACCAAAAGAGCGCAAGCCATTATCAGGCCCGCCCAAAAAGCAGGTCTCAGCACTGCATATTCCTCCCATCATCGTTTCACGCGACGATAGCCAAAAACATTTCAATTGCAATGTTTCTGTGAGCGCGCCCTATCCCGCGGCGCGGGTTTGTCCGGCGTGGAGGGCGCAGATCAGCGTGAACAGGCGTCGGGCCGTGGAAAAGTCGACGTCGATCTTCCCTTCAAGGCGCTCGGCGAGGAGTTCAGACCCCTCATTGTGAATGCCGCGCCGTGCCATATCGATAGCTTCGATCTGGTGAGGTGATTGCGTCCGGATCGCGTCGTAATAACTATCGCAGATCATGAAATAGTCGCGGATCACGCCCCGGAACGGGCCAAGCGACAGGATAAAGGTATGAACATCTTCGCCCGCTTCGTTGCGGATGGCGAAGACGAGCCGGCGTTCGGCCTTGGAGAGGTTGAGCTGATACGGCCCCTCATCCTTGTCGATCACCTTGAAATGATTGTCTTCCAACAGGTCAAAGATGGCGACGCGGCGCTCATGCTCAGCGTCCGGGCCGGAAGCGCCCAGGGTCTCATCGTCGATATCGACACCGATGAGCCTGTCCGAACTCACCCGTCGGCGTCCCGGTTCGTTCGGATGGAAATGGATCGCGCATGCGCCGGCAAGCGCTCGGCCTCGGCAAGGCGCAAGGCGGCTGGCGCGATCGCAGCGAAGCCTTGCGGCCCGGCCCGCTGTACGCTCATCCGTTTTAAAAAGTCATATAGCCCCAGGCCGGACGAGAACCGCGCGGCGCGGCTGGTCGGCAGCACGTGGTTTGACCCGGTGACATAGTCGCCCAGCGCTTCCGGCGTGTGGTGGCCGAGGAACACCGCCCCCGCATGACGTACCAGCGGAAGAAGCGCGTCGGGATCCTCGATGCAGAGCTCCAGATGCTCGGCAGCGATACGGTTGGCAATGCTTGCTGCAGCGTCCAGATCAGGCGCCACGACGATGGCGCCATTATTTGTCCAGCTCTCCCGCGCTCGCTCACCTGTGGCGAGGGAATTCAACTGGTTTTCCACAGCCTTTTCCACAGAATCTCCCACAGCCTCATCCACAACAATCAGAATGGATTGGCTGCTCGGATCATGCTCTGCCTGCGAGAGCAGGTCTGCGGCCACCCAGTCCGGATTCGCCGTGTGGTCTGCGATGACGAGAATCTCTGAAGGCCCGGCAATCGTATCAATACCCACTCGCCCAAAGACCTGGCGCTTGGCCTCAGCGACAAAAGCGTTTCCCGGCCCGACAATCTTGTCGACTGGCGCAAGATTGGACGTGCCATAGGCCAGTGCCGCCACGGCCTGTGCTCCGCCCATCGGGTAAAACTCTTCAACGCCAGCCTTCAGCGCCGCATAGGCGACAGCGGGCGACAATTCGCCTTTCGGGGCTGGCGCGACCATTACGATGCGATCCACTCCCGCAATCTTGGCCGGAACGACATTCATCAATACGGATGACGGATAGCTGGCCCGCCCGCCCGGCACGTAAACGCCAACGCTTTCCAGCGCGGTCCAGCGCCAGCCGAGTTCAACCCCGGCATCGTCGGTGAATTTGTGGTCGTTCGGGCGCTGGGCCGAATGATAGGCAGCGATACGATCATGCGCGAAATCAATCGCGTCGCGCAGATCCTGCGGGCATTCAGCCGCCAGCGCGTGCAGATCTACATTGTCCGACTTCAGCGTGGAGGGATCCAGCTGCAAGCCATCAAATTTCGCCGTGTATTCCGCGACAGCTTCACCGCCGCGCTTGCGCACGTCTGCAATGATATCCGCCACGATTTTAGCCACATCGGCGCCTGTGCCGCGTTCCTGTTCGAGGAATTGGGCAAATTCGCCATTAAAGGCATCAGTGGAGGCGTAAAACCTGCGGACCATGTCTATCTCCGGCGCCGCTCATGATTGGGCAGATGGCGCGTCGGCCACACATAGTCACTGTCGAGCAGGGTTGCATCCAGAACTTCGACGTCCAGTTCGATTTCCCCATCACCAGCAAACAGCAGCGTCACCTTCCCGCCCGGCGGTTCATCCGCCGGGGTAAAGCTGACCTGAAGCAGCGACAGGATCATTTCCGGGTCGATCTTGTTCACGGCGCGGGTTTTCACCCCCATCACACCATCGAACGCCAACAGGGAACGCACGCGTTCGCCATCGCCCCGTTTCGCGCCAGCTTCCCAGCGGAACCTGTTGATTTCCAATGTGAATCGGTTGCGCCGGGACTCATATTTCAGGTTTCCGGCCTTCACGACGCTGTCCTGAATGGCGGCCGAAATGACTTCCAAATCCTCCGCTGTCTCAGCGAGGAGTCTCAGTGAAGTTTGGTCGGCCATCAGCGCCCCTTGATCAGTTCTCAGTCTTCATCCTCGGACCGGCGTTCAATGCTCGCCCCGCAGGCGTTAAGTTTCTCTTCCAGTCGCTCAAATCCGCGATCCAGATGATAGATACGGTTCACCACAGTCTCCCCCTCTGCGGCAAGCCCCGCAATCACGAGTGAGACTGAAGCACGCAGATCTGTTGCCATGACGGGCGCAGCGGTCAATTGCGGCACCCCTTTCACGACAGCTTCCTGCCCGCGTACAGTTATGTCGGCGCCAAGGCGAGACAATTCCGGCGCATGCATGAACCGGTTCTCGAAAATCGTCTCGCGAATGATGCTCGTGCCATCGGCAAGGCTCATCAGCGCCATGAACTGCGCCTGCAAGTCAGTCGGGAAACCGGGGTGCGGCTGGGTCGACACGCTGACGGATTTCAGACGCGATCCGTTGCGTACGATGCGCAACGTGCCGGCCTCTTCATCCGCCTCAACTGTAACGCCTGCTTCGCGCAATTTCGCATTCATCGCACCGAGCGCAGCAACCGGCGCGCCCTCAAGCGTGACATCCCCGCCGGCAGCCGCGGCTGCCATCGCAAACGTGCCAGCCTCGATCCGGTCCGGCATCACGGCGTGGGTAGTGCCGCCAAGCGTCTCGACACCTTCGATACGGATCTTGGACGTGCCCGCCCCCGTAATCCTGGCGCCCATCGAATTGAGGCAATTCGCCAAGTCTTCGATTTCCGGCTCGCGAGCCGCGTTTTCAAGGACCGTCACGCCCTGCGCCAGCGTCGCCGTCAGCATGGCATGCTCGGTCGCGCCAACGCTTGGCATGGCAAAATTGATATGCGCGCCTTTCAGGCCGTGAATGGCCGCCGCCTTCACATAGCCCTGCTCAACCCGCAAATCCGCACCCATGGCTTCCAGCGCTTGAAGGTGCAAATCCACAGGTCGCGCGCCGATAGCGCACCCGCCCGGCAGCGATACCGTGGCGTGACCAGACCGCGCGATAAGCGGGCCAAGCACGTTGAAGCTCGCCCGCATCTTGCGGACCTGATCGTAAGGCGCGATCGTGCTTTTCAGCTCGGCGGCGTTCAGATGGCAGGTCGACTCGCCCTTCGGCCAGTACACTTCCACGCCCAGCGTCTCCAGCAGCTGCGCCAGAAAGCGTGTATCAGCGAGGTTTGGCATATTGGTGAGCGTGATCGGCTGATCGGTCAGCAGGCACGCAACCATCAGCTTCAGGGCGGAGTTCTTCGCGCCGGAAACCGGAATGCGGCCGTTCAGCTGAGCGCCGCCCTTGATGTGCAATCTATCCATGACTTGCCCTTATACAGCGCTTCGCGGCTTTGGAAGGGCCTGAATGTGGCATCTGCTGCACAGAGTTTATCCAAATATTACCGGCAGTTGTTTCAGGCCACGCAGGCCGGATCGCGGGATCCATTTCAACCTGTCTGGATCAACGCCCAGCGTCAGACCCGGCCATCCGTCCAGAAGGCAGTCGAACGCAGCCTGCGCCTCGGCGCGCGCCAGATGCAGGCCGAGACAGATATGCGGGCCGCCGCCCCATCCCATGTGCCGGTTCGGGCGGCGCGTCAGGTCTAGCGACACAGGGTCTTCAAAGACGCGGGGATCGAGATTTGCCGCAGCCAGCATCCCCACCAGCCGATCCCCCTGTTTCAAGTGCAGGCCGTGAAATTCCGTGTCTTCCCGTGCGTAGCGCGGCTTGGTCATCTGAACCGGCGCGCAATAGCGGACAAGTTCGTCCACAGCGATGCCGCGCCCATCCTCGTCCATCGCGCGGTAAGCGTCCGCCGCCCCCGGCGTCGTGAGCAACGTATACAGCCCGGTCGAGATGAGATGCTTTGTCGTTTCGTGCCCAGCGATGAAGAGGACGAACACCATCGCGACAAGCTCATCGTCGCTCATGCGCTCGCCATCCGCCTCTGCATGGACCAGTTCCGTCACAAGTCCAGGCCCCGGCTCCCGGCGCACGCGCTCGAATTCGTCTTCCAGCATACGCTGGACCGGGCCGAGCAGGGTCAGTCCACGCAGCACATTGAAGATGTTCGCGGTCGCTGTGAGGCCCTGAAGCAGGGAGTCCAGACGCTCGCGCAGCGCTCCCGAAAAACCCAGCAGGTCATAGATCACGATCAAGGGTAGTTGTCGGCACAGGCCTTCTACCAAATCCGGCTCTCCTGATTTGACCATGTCATGCACCAACCCGTCACAAGCCTCACGAATACGCGGCTTCAGCTCATCAATGGAGACGCGCCGGAAAGGCTGGTCGACCAAGCGCCGGAGCCGTCGATGGTCCGGATCGTCGAGTGACAGCAGATTGTTTGACAGGCGCTTCAGGGATTTCGGCAGGAATTTCATGCCAAAGGGCGAGTCCGCGCCCGCATTGCGCGCGTCCACGGCAAAGCGGTCGGAATCCTTCAGGAATTCCTGGCACTCCGCATGGCCCAGCACCAGCGTGCAGCGGCCCAGAAAGGGCAGTTTCTGAGTGATGAACAAGCTTTCGCCTTGCGCAGGCACGAGGAAATCCTGCGGCGCACGCAGATAGGCCTGCGAGTTGAGCGGAAGGCTCACCCCTTTTCACCGCTGTCTGGCTTTGTCGCCGAGGGCGCCTTCTCCTTGCGAGTCGCGGCCTTGCGCCGGCGCAAATTGGCCCTCAACGCCTCGGCCCGGCGTGCGGCTTTTTCCTGTTCGTTTGGCTTGTCTGTCATGTGAGGTGCTTTTCGCGGCAAAACGGTCTTTTCATGTCTGCCAGCATAAGCTAAAGCCCGCTTTCCATTCCTGCAATGTGCCGCGGTAGCTCAGTGGTAGAGCGCATCATTGGTAATGATGAGGCCGGGAGTTCAATTCTCCCTCGCGGCACCAGGATTTCCCCTCATTTCGCAAGAGATCGCTGACGCGGATGTGGTCCCTCTCGGGAAACGCTGAGCCTCAGTTCGATTTGGCGAAATGGACGTGCATGAGAGACGAGCACGCCGCATGAAATCATGCTCACTCAGGCTCACCATCAAACTTTGGTATATCTTTTGCCTTGCCCTCGCGCGACGCCCGTGAAAACAATTGCCGATCAGTCACGGAAGGAAGCAGCCCACATGAAGGCGTACGTCATTGGAGACTACATCAACACCAAACAACTGGCGCCGGTAGACCGTCCCGATCCGACGCCCGGCCCCGGTGAAGTCCTCATGAAAGTGCGTGCAACCGGTCCAAATGCGCGTGACTTTCAGATCTGGACAACCGGCACCGCCATGGGACCCCCGCCCAGCGAGCGCGTTGTGTGCGCAGACAATGCCGGCGAAGTTCTGGCCGTCGGTGAAGGCGTCACCAATGTAAAGCCTGGCGACCGCATCTCGACGATCCATTACAATCAATGGATCGATGGCCCGTGGGACTTTGAAATGCGGCACATTGATCATGGGCAAACGATTGATGGGTTCATGCAGGAGAAGGCCATTGTATCGGCCGAGGCTGTGGTCAAGCTGCCCGAGAATATCTCCTTTGAAGACGCATCCACCCTGCCCAGCGCAGGACTGACGGCATGGAACGCCGTGGTTGCCACCGGCCAGGTCAAGGCGGGCGAAACCGTTGTCACGATCGGCACGGGCGGGGTTTCCGTTTTCGCCATGCAATGGGCAAAGATGCTGGGTGCACGCGTCATCGTTACCTCGTCCAGCGACGAAAAACTGGCAAAGATGAAAGAGCTGGGCGCGAACGATGTCATCAATTACCGGACGCATCCGGAATGGTCCAAACAGGTGATGGAATTAACGGGTGGCCGCGGCGCTGAAGCTGTCATCAACAATGTCGGCACATCTGAAATGGATCAGTGCCTGGAATCCTGCGCATCGTGCGGCCGGGTGATGTTTCTTGGGCACAGCCCGGTTTCCTCTGACCGTGAAGCCCGCGCGATGCCCCCGCTCCTGCGCCTTCCTTTGCTCATCATCAAGAACATCGATATTCGCGGCGTGATTGTTGGTAGCCGGAAAATGTACGAAGATCTGATCAACGCAGTCTCAAAGCACAACATCAAACCGATCATCGACCGCGTCTATGATTTCGACCAGGCCAACGAAGCCGTCGCCTATATGGCCAGCACCGACAAGATCGGAAAAGTCGTCATTCGCGTGAACTGATCCCTTGCAAATCATCAAGCGCACCGAGCCGATCCCACATCGCCGGTGTGTTAGGATTTCGAACTAGAAAGGGTGGTCCTCCGGGCCCGCCCTTTTTCTTTTGTCTCTGACAATGTGCAGGGATCAGGCCAGCGTTTTTTTCAGGGCGGTGGCCCAGCCGCGGCGAAGGCGGGCGGACGCGGTCTTTTCCATTTGGGGCTCGAACCGCGTGCCCGGAACGGTGCGGCTGGCCCAGTCATCGGCGGATAGCCAGCCCAGCTGCATCCCGGCCAGAGCTGCCGCACCAAGCGCTGTCATCTCGCGATAGTCCGGCCGCAGAATAGGCCGCTCGCAAATATCGGCTATGAATTGCATCAGCCAGTCATTTGCAACCATACCGCCATCGACGCGCAGCTCCTTGATCGCGACACCGTCTGCCTCGAATGCGTCGAGCAGATCCCGCGTCTGATACGCAACGGATTCAAGGCCAGCGCGGACCAGATGCTCCGCAGTCGTGGCCCGCGTAATGCCCGTGATCGTGCCGCGGGCATCCGCTTCCCAATGCGGCGCACCAAGTCCGGTAAAAGCCGGGACGATGTAGACACCGCCATTGCCTGGCAGGCTGGCCGCTATTTCCGCGCTTTCCGCCGCATCTTCGATCAGGCGCAAATCATCGCGCAGCCATTGGACGATTGTACCGGCATTGAAGATCGACCCTTCCAGCGCCATCGCGCCCCGGCCCGGCGCTTCATAGCCAATTGTGCCCAGCAGGCGGTTGACCGATTGCGGTCGATCCAGCCCGCAATTGGCCACCAGGAACGCCCCGGTGCCATATGTAATCTTGGCTGTTCCCACATCCAGGCAAGCCTGACCAACAAGCGCAGATTGCTGGTCACCCGCCGCTGACAGGATCGGCAATGCCTTTCCGAGCAAGGCCGCAGCACTCGTTCCAAAATCATCCGCGTTCTGTCTTATCTCTGGAAGCAGGGGTTTCGGCACACCCAGAAGGCTGCACATGGATTCGCTCCAGCCAGCATCCCCGCCCAGGCCAAGGCGGTAGAGCAAGGTCCGAGACGCATTGGTCACGTCCGTAACGTGGGATGCACCGCCGGTCAGCTTCCAGATCAGGAAGCTCTCGATTGTGCCGAAGGCCAACTCTCCCGCCTCGGCGCGCGCGCGGGCACCATCCACATTATCCAGTATCCAGCCAATCTTCGTGCCGGAAAAATAGGGATCGATCAGCAGGCCCGTCTCTTCGTGCACAGCGGCTTCATGACCCTGTTTGCGCAGGCGGTCACAGGTTTCTGCCGTGCGACGATCCTGCCAGATGATGGCCGGGGCGACGGGCGTTCCTGTCGCACGATCCCAGACGAGCGTCGTCTCGCGCTGATTGGTGATGCCGATGCCGGCAATACGCTCTGCGCCGCCCGCCTCCGCAATCGCAGAGCGGCACACGCCGAGCGTCTTCTCCCAGATCTCCTCGCCGTCCTGCTCAACCCAACCATCATTCGGATAAGTCAGCGGCACCTCTTCCTGCGCCAGCGCGACTTCATTCAGGTCGCGGTCGAACACGATTGCCCGCGTGGATGTGGTGCCCTCATCAATGACGAGAATATAGTCGCCCATGTCGCCTGCCCTCTGGTGTTTGAGACAGGATGGACCGGTGCGCGCCTGCCGGTCAACGCGCGTTGCGCTGTGCCCCGCGATCCCCAAACCACCAAAGTGTTGCCGCGGTTGCCGCGAATGTAGCCGTCTCGACGATCTTCGCCTGCTCTGTCTCAGGCGATGCGAGAAAGACCAGCCAGGTGATCAGCCATAACAGCAGGGTCAGAATGGGCCGGGTCAGCGCACGTACGGCATTCACCCAAGCGTAGCTTTCCCCAATCGCCGCCTCCGCCTGTATCGACGCCGCCAGCCCCTGCCAGCGACCCGAGGTTTCGGCCAGCCGCTCTGCTGCTTCGCTCTCTTCCCGGAGCGCCTGCAACTCCATTCCAGCAAGGTGGGACTCATGTTGCCAGCGGGACCGCTCATGCGCCTGCGACTGGCGCTGTTCGAAATATCCGGCGGCGCGGCCGATCATCGTACCGAGCAGGCCGAACACGCCGCCCCCTGCCGCGCTCGCGGCCAGACCGATCAGCTCCGCCATTTTGACCGGCTCCTCTTATAGTACCAGCGCGCGGGCTGTTCACGCCGATCCAGATGCAGGAAGTTTCGCCCGAGACCGATACCGGTGAAACCGAGTTCCTCCGCCGCAGAGAGGAGCGCGAACCGGTCGTGGCCGATCAGGGAAATGTCGACCGCCATTTCCAGATGTCGGGATTGCGGCGCGCCGCCAATCTCTGCGTTCCATCCTTCGCATCGATGACCGGAATTGATGAACAAGGGGCCCCCGACCCGAGCGCGCAATGTCTCCAGCGAATCCAGAAATTTTGAATCATGCCAGTACTCGCCTTCACAGAACTGGCCGGCGCATTTGCACGCGAGCTCTCTGGGAGAAAAATGCGGCCAGCGCCAGCCATGCGCATCGAAGAGGGAAACAGACGGGATCAACATGTCCCGAGGCTGACACGGGCCAGTCCCTGCCGGATTGGAAACGGCGCAGAACATACAACGCCCCTGAAATCACGCGGATTTCAGGGGCGCCTTCAATGTTCAGTTCGGGGAGAAGACGAACCTACTCCGCAGCCACCGGAGCCACGCCGAACGCCTGACGCTTGGCAAGAGCGGCACGGGCCTCGTCATACTCCCGGGCCAGCTTGTCGACGAATTCTGACGTCGGCATCCGCTTGTCGATGGCACCAATGCCCTGGCCACACCCCCAGATGTCTTTCCAGGCCTTGGCTTCCTGATTGCCGCCGGACCCGAAATTCATCGCGCTCGGATCACTCTCAGGCAGATTGTTGGGGTCAAGCCCGGCCTTTGAAATGGATGGTGCGAGGTAATTGCCATGCACGCCGGTGAACAAGTTCGAATAGACAATGTCGCCCGCTTTGGAATCGACAATCATGTCCTTGTATCCATCAACAGCGTTCGCTTCGTCGCACGAGATGAAGGCCGAGCCGATATAGGCGAGATCCGCGCCGAGCGCCTGCGCCGCTGCGATGGACCCGCCATTGGCGATGGAGCCCGACAGCGCAAGTGGTCCGTCAAAGAATTGGCGGATCTCCTGAATCAGCGCGAAAGGCGACAGGGTGCCCGCATGGCCACCTGCCCCGGAGCAGACGGCGATCAGACCATCTGCGCCCTTCTCCAGCGCCTTGTGCGCGAAGACAACATTGATGATGTCGTGCAGCACGATACCACCATAGGAGTGGATGGCATCATTCACTTCCTGACGCGCGCCCAATGATGTGATCACCACTGGCACCTTGTACTTCACGCACATTTCCACGTCATGATCGAGGCGGTTGTTCGTCTTGTGGACAATCTGGTTCACCGCAAAGGGCGCCGCCGGGCGATCCGGGTTCTTTTCATTGTATTCGGCCAGTTCTGTCGTGATCTTGTCGAGCCACTCGTCAAGCACGTGTTCCGGCCGGGCGTTCAGCGCCGGGAAACTGCCGACCACGCCCGCCTTGCACTGGGCGATCACGAGGTCCGGATTTGAGATGATAAACAGTGGCGACCCGATGACCGGGATGCGCAGGTTCTGGAGAATGGGGGGCAGTGCCATGAGAAATTACCTCACCTGATAACGACGTCGTTTACGTAAACGGAAACTATCGCTTGATCCATGTTGGGCAAGGCGTGACGTTGCGGAGACCTCTTGCCCTCAACTGCTGTTCAGGCCAGAGTACCGGGCATCCACAACAGTGCCAAAGAATTTTGTCCGAGGGAGAAAAACGGAATGCGAAACTTCAGCCTGACTTTTGGTAGCGCTATCATACTGGCAGCAGCGGCTGCCTGTTCCGGCGAACCGACAGACCAGAGCGCCGACACAGAGGTCGCCACACCACCCGCCGAAGTCTCAGAAACAGCTGACACCGAACCATCGGAGTCGAAATATCTTGTCCAACCGCTTGTCTCCGGAATCTTCACCGCAGACCCGTCGGTGCACGTTTGGGACGATGGCCGCATCTATGTCTACCCAAGCCACGACTATGACGCCGGCATCCCTGAAGATGATCTCGGCAGCCAGTATGCGATGCGCGATTATATCGTCCTCTCGATGGATGAAGTCGGCGGCGACGTGACCATCCACGATGTTGCGCTGGATGTGGACGATGTCGCCTGGGCCGCGCAGCAGATGTGGGCCCCGGATGCCGCGCACAAGGATGGCAAATACTATCTCTATTTCCCGGCCAAGGATGCGGACGGCGTCTTCTATATCGGCGCCGCCATCTCTGACAGTCCGACGGGCCCGTTCACCGCTGAGCCGGAACCGATCGAAGGTTCGTTCTCGATGGACCCGAGCGTCTTCGAAGATACGGATGGCGAATACTACATGTATTTCGGCGGCATCTGGGGCGGCCAGCTGCAACGCTGGGCGACAGGCGAATACAATGCTGATCCCGGCCTCAACACCGATCTCGTCAATGATGATCCCCTGACCAATGATGACGAAGCCGGCCAGCCGGACGATGTCGCCCTGATGCCGAAAATCGCCCGCATGGGTGACGACATGGTGTCCTTTGCAGAAGCCCCGAAAGACGTGATGATCCTTGATGAGAATGGCGATCCGATCAAAGCGAAGGACCATGCACGTCGCTTCTTCGAGGCGGCCTGGGTCAACAAGATTGGCGACAAATACTACCTCTCCTATTCAACAGGCGATACGCATCTGATCGTCTATGCGACAGGCGACAGTCCCTATGGCCCGTTTACCTATCAGGGTGTCGTCAATCAGCCAGTTGAAGGTTGGACCAATCACCACTCAATCTTCGAGCATGACGGCAAATATTATCTGGCCTATCACGACGTTCAGCTGAGCGGGAAAAGCCATTTGCGCAATGTGAAGATTGCCGAACTGACGATCAACGAAGACGGCACGATCGAGCCCATCGATCCGATGCCGGGCGAATAATCACGCCCGCCTGTCCGACGAAAAAAGAAGCCGGTACGGAATTCCCGTACCGGCTTTTCAGTTTGCGCGACTAATAGCTCTCACGCATTGGAGAGAACTTCCGACTGGCCGGGGATCCCTCATCCCCCGACCAGCCGGTCCTGCATCATGGCCAACCAGCTTTGCTGGCGATGAAGCATGGATACGATGTCCTCTGAATCCCCGTCTTCAATGAGACGGTCCATCCAGAAGCCCAGAATGCGGGTGTGCGTTTCCATCCAGTCCCTCAAGGCTTCATGCCGGCCCCCTGCCGCTGCAAGCGGCTCTGAAACAGGCTGAAACGGCAAGAGCTTGGCGGACATGACTCACTCCCTATATGCGAACAATTCTCATTCTCACGGAGTCGAAGAAGAGAGTCAAGCGACCAAGTGTCCTTGACCTATCGTTAGCAGTTCACAAGCGCCCCCGGTTCGGACTAAATCCCCGGCATGGCAGATGATCTCCTTCCCCTGAGCAGCGGGTTTCCCGACGCCACCGAAGCCGAATGGCTCGCCAGCGTCGACAAGGTCCTGAAGGGCCGCGGCATTGATTCGATTACACGCAAGACCGTGGACGGGCTGGAGATCCACCCGCTCTATCGGGAGAGTGATTTCCCCGCAGCCACCGACCCGCTGGGCACACCAGGCGTGGCCCCGTATCTCCGCGGGCCCACCGCTGCGCCGGACCGGTTTGCGCCGTGGGATATTCGTCAGGCATTCGCGCATCCATCACCGGTCACAACGAATGAAGAAATCCTGCGTGATCTCGAGCGTGGGGTCATGTCCGTCGAACTGAAGCTCGATTGCACAGGCGCAAACGGCGTGCAGATCACCACGCTGGAAGATTTCCGCACAGCGCTGAATGGCCTGCGCGCGGACATCGCCCCTATCGCACTTGACCATGGCGCAGGCTCTGGTGTCACCGCGGCCACGCTGCTCGGTCTGTGGGGACAGGAGCAAGATACTCCCGCCAGTCAGAAATTCGATTTCAACATGGACCCGCTCGGGTGCCTTGCCCGCACGGGCAAGCTGTCGGGTGGATTGAACGGCGCCTTTGCGCGCCTCTCGGCAGCGGCCAACAGCCTTGGCGACGCCTATCCGGAAGCCGGCCTGATCCGCATTGATGCCCGCATGGTGCATGAAGCTGGCGGCTCCGACGCGCAGGAGCTGGCCACCCTGATCGCCAGCGCCGTGGACACGCTGCGCCGGCTGGACAATCGCGCGGATATTTCTGCGCTTGTCCCACGCATGAGCTTCGCAATCGCGCTCGACAGCAATTACGGTCTCGGTGTCGCAAAACTACGCGCAGCCCGTCGTCTCTGGGCGCGTATTCTTGACGCCATGGAGCTGCAACCTGTTCCCATGCGTTTGCAGGCTGTCTCGTCTGGTCGCATTTTGTCGCGTTATGACGCCTGGACGAACATGCTGCGCACGACGGCGGCGGCGTTTGCGGGTGCAGTGGGCGGCGCAGACATTCTCACCATCCGCCCCTTCAATGAGGCGCTCGGCATTCCCGAAGGCCTCGGGCGGCGCATCGCGCGGAACACGCAATTGATCGCGATGGAGGAAAGCCAGCTTGGCCGCGTGGCCGACCCAACCGGCGGCGCATGGTTTACCGAAACCTTTGCGGACGATCTGGCCGAAGCAGCCTGGAAGGAATTCCAGACCCTCGAAGCCGAAGGCGGCTATGCCGACTCCCTGATCGCGGGCAGCTTCCAGAAACGGATCGCCGAGAAGCGCGAGGCGCGCGCCAAGGACATCGCCAAACGCAAGGTTCCGATCACGGGCGTCAGTGAGTTCCCGCTGCTGGACGAGATCGCCGCGCCGGTCGCGGACGCGCCCTCCGTCACGCCAAAGGACGGCATCTCGAACGAAGGCTTCGCGCGTTTCGTGACGGCTGACCTGCCCGCAGACGAGGCCGATGCCACCGCCGAAGCCCTGCCGCGCATTCGTCTTGCGGAAGACTATGAAGCCCTGCGCGATGCGGCGAGTGCTGCGCCCAAGCGCCCAAGCATCTTCCTGGCGACGCTCGGCCCGCTTGCCGAACACAATGCCCGCGCAGACTTTGCCCGAAACCTCTTCGCCGCTGGCGGCCTTGAGGCGACGCAGCCCCCTGTGCCGCCGCAATCCCCATCCGAAGCCGCCGCCGCGTTCAAGGCCTCCAGCAGCAAGATCGCCTGCATCTGCGGTGCCGATGCGCGCTACAAAGACGAAGCCGTCGAAACCGCCAAGGCGCTGAAAGCCGCTGGCGCACTGCATGTCTGGCTCGCTGGCAAGTTCGAAGGCGACAGCATCGATTCCAACATCTTCATGGGCTGCGATGTGCTACACACGCTGAAACTCGCCCACGCAAATTTGGGAGTGGCCCAATGACCAATTTCCCCGACTTCACGAAACTCGATCTCGGCACGCCAGATGCAAAGGCCAAGTCGCCAGACCTTGGCGAGGCTTGGGAGACGCCGGAAGGTGTCGCCGTCAAATCCACCTATACCGCCGACGACCGCAAGGGGCTCGACTTCCTGGACGATTATCCAGGCCTTGCCCCCTTCGGACGCGGGCCTTACCCGACCATGTATACGAACCAGCCCTGGACGGTTCGTCAGTATGCTGGCTTCTCCACGGCGGAAGACTCCAACGCCTTCTATCGCCGCAACCTGGCCGCCGGTCAGAAAGGCCTCTCGGTCGCCTTCGACCTGGCCACACACCGCGGTTATGATTCCGACCATGTCCGCGTGTCCGGGGATGTCGGCATGGCGGGCGTCGCCATCGACTCCATCTATGACATGCGCACGCTCTTCTCCGGCATCCCTCTGGACAAGATGTCGGTGTCCATGACCATGAACGGCGCGGTTCTGCCCATCCTCGCACTCTACATCGTCGCAGCCGAGGAACAGGGTGTCGGCCCGGAAAAGCTCGCGGGAACCATTCAGAACGACATTCTGAAAGAGTTCATGGTGCGGAACACCTATATCTATCCGCCCAAGCCATCGATGCGGATCATTTCGGATATCTTTGCCTACACCTCGCAGAACATGCCGAAATTCAACTCGATCTCGATTTCCGGCTATCACATGCAGGAAGCGGGCGCCTCGGCGGATCTGGAACTGGCCTACACCCTCGCCGACGGCATTGAGTACATCCGCGCCGGTGTCGCTGCCGGCCTCGATGTCGATGCCTTTGCGCCGCGCCTGTCCTTCTTCTGGGCCATCGGCATGAACACCTTCATGGAAGTCGCCAAGATGCGCGCCGCGCGCCTGCTCTGGGCAAAGCTCGTGAAGGAAGAGTTCAACCCGAAGAACCCGAAATCCCTCAGCCTGCGGACACACTCGCAAACCTCCGGCTGGTCCCTGACCGCGCAGGACGTCTACAACAATGTCATCCGCACCTGCCTTGAGGCCATAGCAGCCACGGGCGGCCAGACCCAGTCGCTGCACACGAACAGCTTCGATGAGGCCCTCGCCCTGCCGACCGACTTCTCCGCCCGGATCAGCCGCAACACGCAGCTCTTCCTGCAACAGGAAGGCGGCGCCTGCCAGACGATCGACATGTGGGGCGGCTCCTACTATGTCGAACGCCTGACGCATGACCTTGCCGAAAAGGCCCTCGCCCACATCGCCGAAGTCGAAAAGATGGGCGGCATGGCCAAGGCCATTGAGGAAGGCCTGCCGAAGCTACGAATTGAGGAAGCCGCGGCCAATACGCAGGCCCGCATCGACAGCGGCACGCAGACCGTGGTCGGCGTGAACAAATTCCTTCTGGACGAGGAAGAAGACGTCCCTGTGCTGAAGGTAGACAATGCCGCCGTGCGCCGTATGCAGCTGGACAAGCTGGCTCGCCTGAAATCCGAACGCGACGAGGCAGAGGTCACCGCCAAGCTGGACGCAATCGCCAGGGCCGCCGCCGGCACCGAGGGCAATTTGCTCGCGCTAGCCGTGGACGCCGCCCGCGCGAAGGCCACGGTGGGCGAGATTTCCGAAGCTGTCGAGCGCAGCCAGGGCCGCCACCAGGCTGTCATCCGCTCCATCAAGGGCGTCTATGGCGGCGGCGTGAAGGGCGACGACAAGGCCGAGGCCGCCGCAACGCTTGCTTCAGATTTCGAGAAGAAACATGGCCGCAAACCGAAGGTCTACATTGCCAAGATGGGTCAGGACGGACACGACCGTGGACAGAAGGTTGTCGCCTCCGCTCTGATGGACCTCGGCTGGGATGTCGAGATCGGCCCGCTGTTCCAAACACCGGAAGAGGCCGCCGCCGACGCTCGAAAGGCCGGGGTCGACATTGTCGCCGCCTCCTCGCTCGCGGCGGGCCACCTCACGCTGGTGCCGGAACTGAAACGCGCGCTCGGCAATGAAGGCGCGGCGCACACGCAGATCATTGTCGGCGGCGTGATTCCGCCACAGGATTTCGACGCGCTCTACGCCGCCGGCGCTTCCGCCATCTTCCCGCCGGGCACCGTCATCGCCGACAGCGCCATCCGCATGCTGGAAGTTCTGGACGAAGACGACGGCTCCAAGACAGCGGCGGAGTGAGTGGCGCCTCTTGAAAGCCGGGTAGGCCCACCCCAATTATTATTGATAAACAATAATAATGGAGCAAGACATGATCGTTTCGACCACCCCGACCCTGCAGGGCCATGACATCACTGAGTACAAAGGCCTCGTGACCGGCGAAGCCATTATCGGCGCGCATATCTTCAAGGATCTGTTCGCCGGCATTCGCGATGTTGTGGGCGGCCGCTCCGAAGCCTATGAGAAGACGATCCGCGAAGCCCGCGAGGTTGCCACGCGCGAAATGTGCGAGGAAGCCGCCCGGCGCGGCGGGAATGCCGTGGTCGGCGTGGACATCGACTATGAAGTCGTTGGCCAGGGCGGCTCCATGATGATGGTGTCGGTTTCCGGTACGGCGGTGACGATCAAGGCCGGCAGCTAATCCTTTGACTTGTGGGCCAGTGCTGCGGCATTGGCCTCCCAGTTCTGCACATCGAACTTGTTCACGGTCACGTCCAGTGTCTGCCACTCATCAAGGCACCGCCACGTCACGGCGAATCCATCCTGGTTTGAGCGCGGCACGTAGAAACTCTTGATGCCGCATGTCTTGCAGAAACGGTGTTTCGCGCCGCCCGTGTTGAACGTGTATTCGGCAAGGTTCTCCGCCCCCTGAAGAAGACGAAAGCGACTGGCTGGCACGATGACATGAATATTTCCGCTCATCGCGCAGATCGAGCAGTTGCAATCCTCGACCTCGAAGGCCGCCGGCAAATCCACCTCGAACCGCACCGCGCCGCAATGGCACCCGCCCGCCTGCGTGTTTAGTCCGGGCAGGGTCACTCTTCTTTGCTCATATGGCCTACATAGGCGTCGAGAATGGCCATGAACTTATCCACATCCTCGGTATCGAAATTGGCCTCATGCTTCAGGTCGAGGGAATAGTCGACCCCCACCGCAAAGGACTGCTGGTCCGGGCGCGGCAGGATGAAGGCGCGGCCAAACGGGTAACTGTCGTTGAAATGGTTGGTTTTTTCATGCGTGGCGAGGTCTGGCACCCCTGCCATTTCAAACGTCGCAAAGATCATCGCGCTCGCGCAGGTCTTCGTTTCGTCGCAATCCATCATGCGCACCGAATACTTGAAGTTACCCTTTGTTGCATCGAGGAGAGCAACATCATCGCGTACCCACGTAAGCTCCACGTCTTCGCCGCCGGCGCGGGTCAATATGGTTGAGGCATTCTCCGGAGAAATTGGCCAAGCCAGCGCAGGCAGAGCCATCATCACGGCAAGTGCCGCGCAAATTCCGCTTCTGATCATGTTGCGTCGTCTTCCTTGTTTCATCCCATCCAGACTGGCGGGCACCGGTCAATCCAGGGCTTTGCCCGTTCCAGCTGGCCAGCCAGCGAGAACAGCAATTCCTCGCTACCACACCGCCCGCCAAACATCATACCGATCGGCAGGCCCTGCGGTGCAGTTTCTGTCGGATCTGTCCAATGAAGTGGCACAGACATGGCGGGCGCGCCAATCTGATTGAACAATGGGCACAGCGGCGCAAAGCTGCCAACCGCCTCGCTCATCTGGTCTGGCGGCGCCGTCAATGCCAGCACGCCCAACTCATCCGGCGCACGGAAGGTCGTCGGGGTCATGATCAAATCGATGCCCTGATCCTCCAGGAATTGTTCGAACTGTATGGCGGTCAGATTGAACAGATTGTTCGCCCGTGCCAACTCCACCATCGGCACAGTCCGTCCAAGCCCCGCCATCGCGAACGTGATCGGTTCCAACTCATCCTCGCGCACGTCCCGGCCAAGCATGGCGGCCCGCGCATCAATCGCCGCGGCGACATTGGCCGAGATGGTGAACAGCGCCGCCTTGCCAAGCGCCTCACCGTCCAGGGATGGGGCGGCTTCGACCACTTCATGGCCCAGCTCTTCCAGCAGGCGAGCTGTGGCCTCGGCACCCTCTTTCGCCTCGGCGCTCATTTCCGTGCCGTTCGGTGCGGTCCGCCAGAGCGCAATCTTCAGCTTCTTCGGATCGCGCGAGACCGCGTTGAGATAGGTGCCCTCCGGCGCCGGCGCGACATAACGACTGCCAGTCTCCCGGCCATGCGAGGCGTCGAGCAGGGCGGCATTGTCGCGCACGGTCTGGCTGACGGCATGGACCGTCGACATGCCGTTCCAATTTTCTGTCTGAAGCGGTCCCATCGGGGTGCGCCCGCGTGAAGGCTTCATGCCGAACAGGCCCGTGCAGGACGCCGGAATGCGGATTGATCCGCCGCCATCGCTGGCCTGCGCCAAGGGCACAACTCCTGCCGCAACCGCCGCCGAGGCGCCGCCGGACGATCCGCCAGACGTCCGCGTTACATCCCACGGGTTGCGCGTTTGGCCGTAGAGCGTGGATTCCGTCGTCGTGGTCAGTCCGAATTCAGGGCTGGTCGTCTGCCCGAACATGACCAGGCCCGCCTTGCGATAACGCTCTGTCAGGACCGAATCCCGCTCGGCAACATGCCCCTTCCAGCTGACGGACCCATTGGTGAGCGGAGCGCCCTTCAGGGCAACACCCAAATCCTTTGTCAGGAACGGGACGCCTGCAAAGGGGCCATCCTTGGGCACATCTGCCAGCTGCGTCTCTGCCATGTCCGGATAGAGCGCGGAAAAGCAATTCAGCTGCTCCTGCGCGGCATGGGCGCGGGACACCGCCTCGTCCAGCAACTCTTTTGACGATACTTCCCCAGTTCGGACCAGCTCCGCCAGTCCCATCGCGTCAAACGCCGCATATTCCTTCATTCCGCCCTCCTGTTTTGAAGGCAGTTTGGAACGTGAAGGCAGAGAAGGAAACCCCTAGTCCTGTGGTGGTGGCGGAGGATCACGCCGATCACGGCTGCGCCGGTCCGGCCCGCGCGCCAGCAAGTCCGCCATGGCGGCGCGCTGATCTGATGGCAGAGCCTCCAGACGCCCGATCATGGCTTCATGTGTTGCGGCGTGCACGTCCTGCTCACTGGACCGCAGAGCGGCAAACGCTTTGCGAACCTGCTCTGCGTTGAAGGGTTCTGTCTTGAGGGCCTTTGCCAGTTCCTCTCGCGCTGCGTTGCGCACTTCGCGTTCAGGCCGCGATTCCCGATACGATTCACGCATCAAGCCGAACATGGCCCGGCGGGTGTCCGATGAAATGTCGCGCTCGACACTCGGGCGATCCCTGCCCCGGTCACGATCCGGCATCTGGCGCACGAGCATCCCGGCAATCAATCCAAGCAAAAGCAGGTTGAACAAGAGAGAGACCGTCAACCAGAAGGAAATGCGGCGCGGTTTCGGCGCGGACGTATCGCTCATTGCATCACCTCTTCTTCAAGTTCCAGCGTGTACGTGTCAAACCCGAGCGCCGCATAGACAGCGGCTTCGGCTTGTTCGTCCTGCGTCGTGACTGGCTGCGCAACGCTCATCCCGGCGAACAGGCCAACCGTGAGGGAGGCCAGAGCCCCTGCCGGAATCCAGACCGGCAGCTTCCAGCGAGATGACCGAGCCGACCGGGGTTTCGGTGCAGATGCAATCAGTGTTTCGCGCAAGGCAGGCGATGGCGAGACATGAGGAATGTCTGAAAACAGACCATCCAGAGCCTGCGCCTCAGACAGCGCTGTCGCAAACCGGGCGGGGTTGTCTGCCATGCGCGCTTTCGCGGCGGCTCGCTCGGCCTCCGGGAACATGTCCGGATCTGCCCCGTAGGCTTCGATCAGGGCCAGAACCCGCGCGTCTGTGATCATCTGTCCGCTCATGATGCGGCCCTCTCCAACAGGCTGGCTCTCAATGTGCGACGTGCACGGGCCAGCAAACTTTCCAGCGCCTCCACGCTGACATCCATGATGTCTGCCGCTTCGGCTTGTGAGTGTCCCTGCAACGCGCACAGCGTCAAGGCAGCGGCCTGGCGTTCCGGCAAGTGGGAGATTGCATCCTCCACGGCGCGGACGCGCTGGGACTGGTCCAGCAATTCTGCTGGTGTCATGGCCGGATCGGTGCGTTCCGGCAGGTGTTCCATCGTTACTTCCCGGCGCTTGCGCAGCCGATCATAACAGAGATTGAGCGCCACCCGGTGCAGCCAGGTGGAGAATTTCGCCCGTGGCTCCCAGGTCGGAAGCGCTTTCCAGGCGCGGAGGAAGGTTTCCTGCGTCACGTCTTCCGCCTCCGCGGCATCCCCCAGCATCCGGGTTGCCAAAGCGAGGACGCCGCTGCTGTAGCGGTCGACAAGGCTGGAGACAGCAGCGGGATCGCCCGCTGCCGCTCGTGTAATCCGGTCGAGGTCTGAACTGAAAGCCAAGACAGGTTTCTTAACCGAAGACGGGCCGGAAGAGGTTGGTCATCTCGTGAGTCACGCGAACACATCACACGCTTCCGGCCCATTCAGCAAGTCCTACCCTATTCCGGGCGTGGGCCGTCGCCCCGCTTGTGCCACTTGCCGTGACGCTTGCCCTTCATCTTGGACTTCATGTCCTCTATTTCTTCGGCGGTGATCACGCCATCGCCATCCGCATCAAGCTTGTCGAAACCGGGATGTCCGCGGTCATCGAGTTCGTCGATGCTGATCGTGCCATTGCCGTCTGCATCCAGCTTAGCGAACATCTCAGCCTTGCGCTCGGCGCGACGTGCTGCGCGTTCAGCTTCACGTTCCGCCTTTTTGGCTTCGTGATGCGCATCGAGTTCGGCCTGCGTCACGGCGCCATCGCCATTTGCGTCGATTTCAGCGAAACGCGCCGTGCGGTGCGCTTCCATTTCTGCTTTGCTGATGTTGCCATCACCATTGGTGTCGATCTGCTTGATCATTTCTTCCATGCCACCGCGAGGGCCATGTGGGCGGTCTCCACGCGGACCATCACCCGGCTGGGCCAAGGCCACAAGCGGCAGGGTCAGCGCAGCAATGGCGGCAATCGAAGCAGTTGCGAGAGTAGTGCGTTTCATTTGAAAAAACTCCGTTCGTTTTACTCACCCATCGCGTATTGAACGGACCGGCCCACCTAATCCGTCGCGGGCAGATGAAGTTTTTCTGCGCAAAGCGCATGAACCCTTGATTTCAATGAAGATATTTCTGCTTCCAGCGCTGCAAAACTGTCGACGCCCACTGAACGACACAGGCGATCCTTGAGGCCTTCCGGCATCACGCCAGCCTGCACATCGCTGCCCAGCGCAAGGCGATGCACCTGTTGGAGCGATTGCAGGAAGGTCACGCCCTCGATCAGCATGGATCGTTCAGCGTCCGGCAGGGTAGAATGCGCAATCGCCTCGCGCGTGTTGGCGCGGATCGCCTCCGGCTTGCCACTCAACAACATGTCCTGCTGCACGACAAACTCGGCGTCCACCAATCCGCCTTCGGCTGTTTTCAGATCCCACAATCCCTTGCCGGGTTTTTCGCGGTAGAGCCGCTGGCGCATATCGCTGACGTCTCTTGCGATGGTGCCGTCATCCTTTGCGGCCCGCGAGACAATCGCCTCGCATGCAATCGTCATGATCTGATGACTGAGCGCCTCATTCCCCGCAACGGGGCGCAGCCGTGTCAGGGCCATATGCTCCCACGTCCATGCGTCCTTATTCTGGTACCGCTCAAAGGCAGGCACACTCACCGCCACCGGGCCTGCCCCGCCAGAAGGGCGCAGCCGCATGTCCACTTCGTAGAGATCGCCCTCCGCCGTCGGCGCAGTCAGCGCGGTGATCAGGCGCTGGGTAAACCGTGTATACCAGGTCTGGGCTTCCATCGGGTCGGCGTCGTAGATCACGATCAGGTCGAGGTCCGATCCGGCGGTCAACTCCCGTCCGCCCAGCTTGCCCATTGCGAACACCGCCCAGCTGCCCGGCCTTGGCCCATACCGATTGGCCGTTTCCCGCTCCGCCGCAGCGGCCATTTCCCGAATGGTGTCATCGGCCAGGTCAGACCAATGCGTTCCGGCGTCCCGTGCCTGAATCAACCCGTGCAACAGACGGTGTCCGATCAGGAAATTCTGTTCACGGTGATACCGCCGCCACGAATCCAGTGCGCCATCAAAACTGACATGCTCATCAATCACCGGGCGGGACGGCTCCTGATTGCTGACCAGTGCCTCCAGCAGGTCTGGCCGGCGCGACAGGATCTGTGCCAGGCGCGGAGCCAGTGCCAGGGTGGAGACAAGATCGTCCAGCAATGTCTGCTCTGCCAGCAGCATGGACAACGTCTGCACACCCGATGACAAGCCCTCGAAAAATCGGGAGAACCAGCGAAACGCCTCGTCCGCCTCCCCCGTCTTGCCCATGGCCGCCAGCATACCCGGCAGCAAGGCCGTCAGCAATTCCCGCCCACGCGCTGTGCGGGTGGCGGGGACGCGGCCTCGGTGCCAATTGCGGATCGTGTCGATCGCGGCGCTCGGATTGCTGAAGCCAAGTGACGCTAGGGTTTCGATTGTGCCCGGATCATCATCCACACCCGTGAAGACAAGATTGCCGAGCGAATGATCCTCCAGCGCGCGATCCTCATGCGCGAACAGGCGATCATAATGCGCCTGCACACAGCGGCGCGTGGCTTGAAGATCGCGGTCGAAGGCGGCGAGATCGTCGTAGCCGCTCATCAACGCCACATCGCGCCGGTCGTCTTCTCCGGCGGGCACAATATGGGTTTGCTCGTCGCGGCGCATCTGGACCCGGTGCTCCAGATTGCGCAGGGCCAGATAGGCCGTATTCAGCTCATCCGCCGTGTCCGGCTCGACAACACCCGCCTTCGTCAGGGCTGCCAGCGCGCCGAGCGTGGAATTGTCCCGCAATTCAGGCTGGCGTCCGCCAAGGATCAGCTGCTGTGTCTGCGCGAAAAATTCGATCTCTCGAATGCCGCCCGGCCCCAGCTTCACGTCCGGTGACACGGTTTCGAAATCGGCCCGCCCCACCTTGCTGTTGATCATGCGCTTGATGGCCTGAATGTCGCCAATCGCCCAATAGTCCAGATTGCGCCGCCAGACGAAAGGCGACAGGATCTTCAGGAAACGCGCTGCGCTCTCCCGATCGCCCGCCGTGGGCCGCCCCTTGATCCAGACCATGCGCTCCCAATTCTGCCCGACACTCTCATAGTAGAGGTCCGCCATCCGTGTAGAGACAGCCAATGGTGTGGAGGATGGATCTGGGCGCAGGCGCAGATCGGTCCGGAACACATACCCGTCTCCGGTCAGTTCCTGCATGATGCGGACAATATCGCGCGCGATACGCTGCGCGGTCTCCCCGGCTTCATAGTCCCCGGCCATGAACACGCCGGGTTCGTAGAAGACACAGATGTCGATATCGCTGGAATAGTTCAGCTCATACGCGCCCATCTTGCCAAGCGCGACAGCAAAGATACCCGCCCCGCCCACACCGCGGCGCGCCAGTGTCACGCGCAGGGCCGCCTCAAGACAGGCCTCGGCAAACTCGCTCAGCGCCCGCGTTACACTCATCACGGGCAGTATGCCGGACAGGTCTTCTGCCGCCAGCGACAGGTGCAATTGCGCCTTTGCCTTGCGCATCACGGTCATGGCCTCGGCCTCCGGCAAGTCCGCCGGAATATCTCTCACCGCTTGCAGCGCATCGCGCCAATGGCCGCGTGTGCCCGTCTCGTGCAGGCGGCGCAGATAAGGCGCAGATGGCAAGACCCGCTCCAGCGCAGCTTCTGGCGTGTCGGCGATGGGCGAAATCGTCAGCATACAGGTCTCACACTCTTGGCAGGCGAAGCGTGGCCTTCAGGCCCGGTGCGTCCGCGGGTCCGTCCGCATCATCCAGGATCAGTGCGCCGCCATGCATGTCCGCCACCGAATCCACCAGTGCCAGACCAAGGCCCGAGCCCGGCTGGGTCCGCGCGGAATCCATGCGCTGGAAGCGTTGCACAACGCGTTCGCGCGCCTCAACCGGCACACCGGGCCCGGAATCGATCACGGTCATGTCCACCGTCCCATTCGGCCCGCGCGTGATGGAAAAGCTGATCTCGCCGCCTTCGGGCGTATACTTCACCGCATTGTCGAGCAGGTTCGAGAGCGCCTGTCCCACAAGGTCCCGGTCAGCAAGCACGACCAGATTGCGCGAAATCTGGCTCTTGAAGCCGAGCCCGGCCTCCTCGCACGCCGGATCAAACAGTTCGGCCAGCTCTTCACCCAGTTCGGAAACATCCATCCGCACCCGCTCGCCTTCTGCGCCCGCCTCAAGCCGGGCAAGGCGCAGGATGGCGTTGAAGGTGCCCAGCACGCGGTCCACCTCCAGCACGGTCTCTTCCAGGGTCGCCTCCGCGCTTTCCCTCGTCATCGGCTCTGACAGGGCAATCTCCAGCCGGTTGCGCAGACGAGACAGGGGCGAGCGCAGATCATGTGCGATGGCGTTGCCGGTGTGGCGGGTGGAATCGACCAGCTTCTCGATCTGGTCCAGCATGGCATTGAGGCGTGAGGCGAGACGGTCAAACTCGTCACCAGACCCCCGCACAGGCGCGCGGCGCCCCAGTTCTCCGCCCATCACGGCCTCCGCCGTCCGGGCCAGTTCATCCGCCCGTCGTGCAGCCCCGCGGGAGATCAGGATACCGCCCAGCAAGGAGAAGATCAGCCCGATCGGCGCGGCGATGAAGATTGCCCGCTGGATCCGTCCGACAATCGCAGTCTGCTGTTCGGTGTCAAACGCGACCAGCAAGGCCCCGCCATTGTCGCGCAGGCGCACGATGCGGCCCGCCGCTGGCCGGAATATCTCCGTACCGTCCGGTTCATGCTGCAGGAATTCGAAATAGACGGTCTGCACATCCTCTTCCGGCGGCGTGGTTGGCATTCGTCCGAAATGGCCGGCAATCTTCCGGCCCGAGGAATCTTCGAGATAATAGAAATAGGTGGAGCCCGTCCGCGTCATGCGCTCCAGAACTGACTGGCTGAGCCGCTCCATACCGCCGGTAAAGTAGGCATTGCCGAGCTGCTCGAATTCAAGGTCCATCCGCCGCTCGCTCTCCGCGCGGATGTAGTAGACCGTCGAATAATAGAGATAGACCAGCAACGCAGCCGAGAACGCCGCAAACATGGCGCTGTAGATCAGCGCCAGTTTGAACGTTGTCGTCTTCAGGAAAGTCGGCAGGGCAAGTTTCATACAGCGCTTGGTGCCAGCCGCCTGCGCGGGCGTCTAGCCCTGCAGGCGATACCCGGCGCCGCGCACCGTATGAAGCAGAGGCTCATCGAATTCCTTGTCGATCTTTGCGCGCAGGCGGGAAATATGCACGTCGATGACATTGGTCTGGGGGTCGAAATTGTAATCCCACACCTTCTCCAGCAACATCGTGCGCGTCACGACCTGTCCGGCATGGCGCATCAGATACTCCAGCAGGCGGAATTCGCGCGGCTGCAGGTCAATCTTCTGGCCAGCCCGCGTCACCTTGCGGGTCAGCAGATTCATTTCCAGATCGCCTGCCTTCAGAACGGTGATTTGCTGCTCCACCGGCAGGCGGCGGCCCAGCGCCTCAACGCGCGCGGCCAGCTCCGCCGGGGCAAACGGCTTGGCCAGGTAATCATCCGCGCCAACCTTCAGGCCCTGCACCCGGTTCTGGACATCGCCCAGCGCCGACAGGAAGAGGGTTGGCGTCTTGCCGCCAGCCTCACGGTATTCCTTGACGAGCGTCAGGCCATCTTTCTCCGGCAGCATCCGGTCCACCACAAGCGCATCGAACTCCGATGATCTTGCCAGGGCCAGGCCACTGTCGCCATCTGTGGCCATGTCGACGCGGTGGCCCGCCTCAACCAGAACCTTCTCGATAAAGCTGGCCATTTCAATATCGTCTTCAATCACGAGTACATGCATGGCGTCTTCCTGAACTGTCTCCAGCATCAGACCCTCCTATTCGGCGTCCGACAAATCAATTGTGCGATAATTCGTGATCTGCCCGATACGGACGGCGACCAGAACTTTCGTGCGCTTGGCCTGCTTGGCATCGCTGATGGCCTTGCGCAGGGCATCAACGCTCGTTGCGGGCTTATTGTTCACTTCGAGGATCACCATGCCGGGTTGGAAGCCTGCTTCTTCAAGCACACCATCCTTTGAAACCTTGGTGATCAGGAGGCCATTCTCCCCGGCTTTCAGGCCAAGGCGCTCGCGCAACTCGTCATCCATCTGTTCGAACGTGCCGCCGACTTCGGAAACCGCCTGGCCATCTTCGACCGCGTCATCCGATGGGGACGAACTTGAAGGTGTGATGTTCGCATTCGGATTGCTCGGGCGTTCGCCCACGGTCACGTTGATCGTCTGTTTCTTGCCACCGCGAATGATCTCAAACCGGTTGGCGGTGTTCGCGATCAGCTTGCCGACAAGGCGCGTGGTGGACGTTGCGTCCGTCACCTTGTCACCATTGACGGACAGGATGATGTCACCGCGCTCCAGTCCGCCCTTCTCGGCCGGGCTGCCGCTGGTGACATCTGCGATAATCGCGCCTTCAGCATCCTTGATGCCCTGGGCTTCCGCCATGTCTTCGGTCAGGTCCTGGATCGCCACGCCCAACCAGCCACGGGACACTTTCCCGTCCTTGATCAGGGCCTTGGTCACTTCATCAGCCAGTTCTGCCGGGATGGCAAAGCCGATGCCAACCGAACCACCCGTTGGGGAGAAGATCGCCGTGTTTACGCCGATCACATTGCCGTTCAGGTCAAAGGTCGGGCCGCCGGAATTGCCGCGATTGATCGAGGCGTCAATCTGAAGAAAGTCTGTATACGGGCTATCGGGGCCAATCTCGCGACCGTCCGCCGACAAGATGCCCGCCGTAGCTGTGCCGCCTAGGCCGAACGGGTTACCCAGCGCCACGACCCAGTCGCCTTTGCGCATCGTGTGGGAGTCGCCGAAATTCACGAAGGGGTATTCACCCCCTTCCGTCACGCGCAGCACCGCAAGATCTGTCTGAGCGTCCTTGCCGACGAGCTCAGCATCCAGTTCGCGCCCATCCTGCAAGACAACCTGAATTGCGGTCGCGCCGTCCACGACGTGATTGTTGGTGACGATGTAGCCATTTTTCGAGATGAAGAAGCCTGAGCCGAGCGAACGCCCTTCCTGGGTTTCCGGCTCTTCTTCCTCTTCCTGGCGGCGTTGTTCCATGAACTCGTCCAGGCCAGGCATGCCGCGGAACTGTTCGAAGAATTGCTGCATGTCGGCCAGGCGGCCAACTTCGCGCTCCGTGGTAACATTCACGCTGACAACCGCAGGCTCGACCTGCTCGATCAGGTCCGCAAAGCTGAGCGGTGCACCAAGCGGGGCTTCAATCTGAATCGGCTGGGCGCCGGCCTCCGGGCTGAAGACCTGTGGGGCCAGAGAGAAAGAGCCCACCATCGCGACGCCTACCAGCGCTGCTACCATGGCCTGTCTCGATATGCCGATTGTCTTCATTCCTGTCTCCAAGTCACTGAAAAATTTGCCGGTATTGGGCATGTGGTCCAAACATTAACCTGCCACAAGCATTGTGGTCATTAAAAGACAGCAAGGTTATTTTGCCTGAATTCCCCATAATTGGCACCGCACCACACGGTATTCCCTCAACTGCCCGATGACTGCGGCGAAATCAGGGTAAATCTGAGGGTAATCCTCCACCGCGCTGTTTCCCCAATAAATTTTTCGCATCCCCGGTGAATTCCCTTGTAAGACTCGAATTTTCGGCCCATTCTGTAATAACAACAGGCTTTGGGGGGTATTTCCGCAATCACGCCATGTCTCTTTTGCCGCCAGTCGGCACTAGGGACCGGGCGTTTGCATTCGGTCGTGGAGGGCTGCCCCCAAACAAGTTGCCGGCGTCGCACAGGCCCTTACGGGAACTGCGGCATATGCCTCCGGAGGCAAAGGTCCCTGCCAGGACTCACCTTCCGGGCCATTGCAATCGTCAAGCGCGTCCCCACCCAGCTGACGAGTGTTATGGAGCGGCGTCGGCATCCCACGACAGGAAGACTCCCCACTCACCGCCGCGCGTTTTCTGGCGCGCCTTGTTTGCTGGCCACTCTTGATTTCCCTAGGCGCGAATGCTCTTGAGCGAGCATTGCCCCGGCCGGGGAAAGGACAGACACGCATGTCAAAACCACTTTCTCTCTTGCTGACAGCGCTGGCCACAGCCGCGCTCGGCATCTCTGCCTGGATGTTCGCGCCGCCGGGAACGCTGCTCCTGACGCTCTGCCTTGGCGCGCTCCTTCTGGCGCTCAGCATCATCGACATTCGCAGCTTCACGCTGCCCGATCCTCTTACAGCCGGAATTGTCCTGCTGGGCATCGCCATGGTCTGGCTGACACGCCCGGAGGAATGGCGAGCGCATGCCATTGGCGGCCTTGCCGGATATCTCGTGCTGGTCGCCATCGAAGTCGGCTATCGCCGCCTGCGCGGGCGGGACGGCATCGGGCGCGGTGATGCGAAACTCCTCGGCGGTCTTGGCGTCTGGACGGGGTGGATGGGTCTTGCACCCATCATGCTTGCGGCGTCTGCTTCGGCCTTGATCGGCGTCATAGCGCTGGCCGTGACAGGCATTCGCAAGGCAGATGCCGACACAGCCATCCCGTTCGGGCCGTTCATTGCGCTTGGTGGATGGGTGGTCTGGCTTGGGGCGCCATACCTTCTGCCAGCTGGCGTCTACTAGACGTCTTCCGGCGCGATCGGTTCAACCGGTGCTGCCTTGCGAGAGCGGGCAATCTGCAGGCCGATCCAGCCGCCGATCAGCAATAATGCGAATGGCAGGCCCCACAGCATCCAGCCAGCCACGCCCTCCGCCTTCGGACGGAACAGAACAAACTCGCCATAGCGATCTTCAAACCAGGTGCGAACCTCTTCGTCGCTTGCGCCTTCCCCTACAAGGGTGCGAACACGTGCGCGCATGTCCTCGGCAATCGGCGCAGAGGATTGCGAGATTGGCTCATTCTCGCACGCCACACAGCGCAGCTCCCGCATCAGATCCTGCGCGCGGACCTCTTGTTGCGGATCGTCCAGCGCCACGTCTTCGGCAAACGCCGCACCCGCCAACAAGACACTGATCAGGATAATGATGATCTGCTTCATGCTTTCCGCCTCGGCCACAGGCTGAACACACCGCCCAGCGCCATCAGGAGTACGCCGAAGTATAGCAGATCAATCATCGGGTTGTAGTAGACGCGGAACACCCAGCGCGGTTCGCCCTCCACCATGCGCTGTTCGCCCAGCGCCGCATAGAGATCGCCCGTGCCGGTCTTGTGGATCGCGGTTTCCGTGGTCGGCATCTGCGCGGCCGGGTAATAGCGCTTCATCGGGGTCATCACTGCGCGGGATCCACTACGCGCAGCCGTCAGAACCGCGCGGTCAGCATACCAGTTCGGTCCCTCAATCGCGCGCACTTCATCCAGTGTCAGCGTCCAGCCGATTACCTCGGCCGAGCCGCCTTCCGCCAAGGCCACCGTGGTTTCATAGCGTCCGGTCGTCTCCACAACGGCCCCGATCACGAACAGGCCCAGCCCCAGATGCGCCAGCGTCATGCCCCAAACACGCGGCGGCAGTCGGAAGATGCGGCCCGGCGTGATCGCCCGGCGCTTCAATTCCCAGACAGAGCCGAGCACCAGCCACACGCCCAGCGCAAGACCAAGCGCTGCGCCGATGGAAATGCTCCACAGGCCAATGCCCAGCGCAACGAAGACAAGCGCCAATGCTGCGCCGCCGACGGCCCATTTGGTCCAGGATTTCAGGTCTGCCTTGCCCCAGGCCCAGGCCTGCACGACCGGCAGGATGATCAGCAACACGCCCAGCATCGGCGTGAAGGTCAGATTGAAATAAGGCTCCCCGACAGAAATCGTGCGCCCTGCGGCCTCCGCCATCAGCGGGAACAGCGTGCCCAGCAGCACGGTCAGTGTCGCCACGATCAGCACGATATTGTTCGCCATCAGCGCGCCTTCACGGCTGAGCAGCGCCCAGGGTTTGCCACCCGCCAGCTTTGGCGCGCGCATCGCGAACAGGACCAGCGCGAAGCCACCATAGGCCAGCAATCCGCCCAGCAGCAGCATTCCCCGTTCCGGGTCGACCGCAAAGGCGTGTACAGAGGTCAGGATGCCCGAGCGCACGAGGAATGCGCCCATGATCGAAAACAGGAAGGCCAGCACCGCCAGCAAGGCAGACCAGGCCGCAAAGCCTTCGCGCTTTTCCGTCACGACCACCGAATGCAGCAATGCCGCCCCAATCAGCCACGGCATCAGGGACGCATTCTCCACCGGGTCCCAGAACCACCAGCCGCCCCAGCCAAGCTCGTAATACGCCCAGTAGGAGCCGAGCGCGATGCCCAGCGTAAGCGGAATGAAGGCCGCCAGAGACCAGCGCCGCGCTTCCCGCGCCCAGACGGCATCAATGCGCGCCTCCATCATGCCCGCCGCGGCCAGCGCGAAGACAAAGGAATAGCCAACATAGCCGAGATACAGCATGGGCGGATGAATACTCAGCGCCGGATCCTGTAGCAGGGGATTCAGGCCCGCGCCCTGAAACGGGGCCGGGTCCAATCGCAGATAGGGCGAAGATGCAAACAGCAGATAGGCCAGCGATCCGACCGCCAGCAATCCCTGCACGCCCAGCGCCCGGGCCTCGAACAGGTCACGGCCTGTGCGCATCCACAACGCCCCTGCCGCGCCAAAACCGATCGTGACAAGGCACCACAGCGCCATGGACCCTTCATGATTTCCCCATGCCCCGGCGATCTTGTAGAGCATCGGCTTCAGCGTGTGGGAATTGTTCGCCACCAGCGCGACGGAAAAGTCAGATCGTGCAAAGGCGATGATCAGCGTCACGAAGGACAGCGTCATCACGCCAAACCCGGCATAGGCTGCCAGCGCTGCGAGGCGTCTTTCTCCTCTCAGTCCGAACAGGCCCTGAGCCAGCGCCGCTGCCAGCGCGAGAAAGGCCGCGAAATGGCCGAGTTCGATCATCCGGCTGCGTCCAGCGGTTTCAGTTCGCGGGGTTGGTAATTCTCGTCATGCTTGGCCAGGATCTGCCGGGCCGTGAAATCGCCCTCTGGCCCGAACTGGCCGGTGGCAACCACGCCCTGCCCCTCGCGGAACAAGTCTGGCGCAATCCCGGTATAATTCACGCGGATCGTGTGGGGGCTGTTATCAATGACCGTAAAGATCATGGTCGCGCCATCATCGGAATAGGTCAGCGAGCCCGGCTCAACCCAACCACCAACCTTGACCACCTTGCCCGTTTCCGGCTGGCCATTCTCGGCCAGGATTTCCGGCGTATAGAACAGGTTCGCATTCTCGCGCAGCGCCATAAACGCCAGCGCCGCCGCCGCCAGAAGCAGCAGCGCCGCAATGCCAAACATATAAAGCCGTCGTGTCCGTGCGCGCATGAAAGGTCTTATAGGGTGTGTTGGCCCATGTGGGGAGTGCGGCGAATGTAGCCGGTTTATTCGGTTTCCGGTGCAGCGGCCTCACCACTGCCCAGCGCCTCGATCATCGGGGCGAAGCGTTCGCGGCGGGGGTCGTCTTCCGGCAGGCGGGAATAGATATAGCGCATGGCCTGTTCGGCCTTGGCCTGATCCCCTGCCTGCGCCGCGCCCATGGCCGCCCACATGCCGGCCCGCACCTGTGTTTCGTCCAGCTCATAAGCCTTCGCAAACAGACGCGTTGCCTCCGGTGAAACGGCGCCATTGTTCAGATCCACCAGCGCATCGGCCAGCGCCAACAAGGCAGGAACATATTCGCCATCGCGCCGCAGGGCGGACTGATAGGCGCGCGCCGCATCTGACGTGCGGCCCTGAGATCGCAGGATTTCTCCAATGAAGAAATGTGGCTGCGGGTCGTCCGGGCGCTCCTGCACAGTGGCTTCCAACCGCGACAGGGTCTCCGCCGGCGTCAGCGATTGCGGATTGGTCTGTATCTTCTCCATCAGGCCCGCCTGACGATCCTTCATGGGCTGGTCGCCCATGCCGGGCTTCCCGATCAGCAAATAACCGCCCACCGCCACGGCGAGACAGACCACAAGAATGATCCAGTTCGTCCGCGTCATGGTTTCGGAAACCTCAGCTGTGCTTTCAGGCCGCCAAGCTCCGCATCGCCCAGCTCCAGTGAACCACGATGCAACTCGGCCAGCTCCTTCACGATGGACAGGCCAAGACCCGTACCCGGCGTGGTCTCATCCAGGCGCACACCGCGTTTCAGGGCGCCTTCGCGCTCCTCCGGTGACAGGCCCTTGCCATTGTCCTCGACATCAATGGTCAGGGCCGCTGCCGTGTCGCGCACGCGCACCAGCACTTCGCTGCTCGCCCATTTGCAGGCATTTTCCATCAGATTGCCGACCATTTCCTCAAGATCCTGTTTCTCCCCCCGGAACACGGCCCCCACCCCGCCGTCAACAGACACGTTGACGCCCCTCGCATCATAGAGACGGTTCAGCATGCGGGCGATGCCATCAATCACGGGGCGCAATTCGGTGCGTGCGCCAAGCGTCTGCGCGCGCGCCACCATCTGCGCCCGCTTCAGGTAATGTTCCACATTGGTCTGCATGCTTTCGGACTGACGGCGCACCACATCATCCAGTTGTGTCTCGCCGGTCGCTTCATTGCGCAAAACGGCCAGCGGGGTTTTCAGCGCATGGGCCAGATTGCCCACATGGGTCCGTGCACGCTCTACCACCTGCCGGTTATGCTCCAGCAGCTTGTTCAGCTCATCGGCCAGTGGGCGCACTTCCGCGGGATAGTCTTCAGACAGTCTCTGCCGCGTGCCTTCGCGCACTTCGGCAATGTCGCCCCCGATCCGCCGCAAGGGTCGCAGGGAGAATGAAATCGCCACAACCATTGCCGCAAACACGCCTCCGAACAGGGCAATCATCGTGACCAGCAAGAGGCTGCGGAAGCGGCTGGTCGCTGCATCATTCGCGGCCCGGTCTGCTGCCGTGACAAGGATCAGCGGTGTCTCGCGGTTCTCGATCAGGATCGCGCGGGAGGCCACCCGCACGCGCTGGCCTGCCGGCCCCTCAAAACGGAAGTTTCCAAACATGGTCAGGCCGGGATTCATCAGTGTCCGCTCAAGCTGGTCTTCATTCAGGGGCACTGGCTCGTCCCACAAGCTCCGTGAGCGGATGTCGCCTGCAATACTGCCCTCTGAATTCACGCCAACAATGGCCCAGTATCGTCCGGAATATTGCGTGCGAAAACGTACGTCGCCTGCAAAGAATTCCCGCTGGGAATCCGTCACCCGGCCATCTTCCAGAAACGCGTTCTCGCGGGTCATTTCCCGTGTCAGGCCGACCAGGGTCTGCTCCAGGTCTTCTTCCAGCAGGCTCAAGGTCTGCGCGCGATACACGGCAGACAAGGCAATCGCCCCGCCAATCAAAACGACAAAGCCCCATATCGCTGCGGCCAGCATGATGCGCCGGGCCAGCGACAGCCGGGTCCAGCGATCCATCAGGCTTGGTTTGGAAGCGGCGCTGTCGCTCATGCTGAGGGCTCCGGCGCGAAGCAGGCCTTATCCGGCGACGCGGGCTTCGGCATCCGGCACAACCAGGCGATAGCCAAGGCCGCGCTCTGTCTGAATCCGGTCCGTGCCAATCTTGCGGCGCAGGCGGCCGATGAAAACCTCGATCGTGTTCGAGTCACGGTCAAAATCCTGGTCATAGATATGCTCGACCAGTTCCGTGCGCGGCACGACGCGGCCCATATGGTGCATCAGGTAGGACAGGACGCGATACTCATGTGCGGTCAGCTTCACCGGTTCGCCATTCACACTGGCCCGTGCAGCGCGGGTATCGACCACCAGCTTGCCAGCCTCCAGCGTTGCGGCGGAGTGACCGGCGGCCCGGCGCAGCAAGGCACGCAAACGCGCCAGCAATTCCTCCGTGATGAAGGGCTTGGTCAGATAGTCGTCCGCGCCCGCGTCAAAGCCTGCAACCTTCTCGCTCCACGAATCGCGCGCGGTCAGGATCAGCACCGGGAAGGACTTGCCGTCCGCGCGCCATTTCTTCAGGACGCTGACGCCATCCATCTTTGGCAGGCCCAGATCCAGGATCACCGCATCATACGGCTCGGTATCGCCCAGGAAGTGGCCGTCTTCGCCATCGGCGGCCAGGTCGACTGCATAGCCGGATTGCGACAGCACGTCGGCCAATTGGCGACGCAGGTCTGAATCATCTTCAACAACCAGGATACGCATCAATACGTCCCTCCGAATTCAAAAATACACTGTCGGGTCATGCGCCCTGCCGGTCAAGCACGCGGCCAGACCGGGCGTCCACCGTGAACCGCATCTTGCGACCATCGCCGGTCATCCAGTCGATCTTGTAGCGCGGATTGCCGCCATTATCGAACAGGTCTGCGTTCAGTTGGTAACCGCCATACTGGCGCTTCAGATTCTGGAAAATCTGGCTGAGCGGCACCGTTTTGCCTTCGCGTACCGAATCGCGCGCCTGGCCCGGCGACCATTGGTTACGCCAGTCCTGCGCGATCGCCGGTGGCGTCATCACAAGGCCCAGGGCCAGAAGAAAGGCAGAAATCCGTCTCATGGCTTTGCTGTATAGGCATCAGGCTCTGAATACCAAGTGAACATATCCGCGCGGATTCCTTCACTTTCAGCAGACAGCAGCGCATCGAGGTGCGTCTAGCCTTCGCGCTTGCGTGCGCGGCGGGCAAGCGCTTCGGCTTCGACTTCGGGGTCCGACGCGATGACCAGCCCGCGCATCACCCCCTTCATGACCGCCGATGTCCGGTCGAAGACTTCCAGCTTCGCGAAGATGCGCTTCACATAAGTCCCCACCGTGTCCGGGCTGAGGCTCAGCGTTTCGCCAATCGCGGCATTGCTGCGTCCCTGCGCCATCCAGTGAAGCACGTCGAGTTCACGGCTCGACAGATTCATCTCGTAATTCAGCTCCAGCGTCATCAACTGGCAATAGCGCAAATAGGCGGTCTGGGCGGCCACCTGGAACAATTGCATGTCCACGGCATGAAGGCTGTCCTGGCCAGTCTCGGAACTTGCCGCGATGAAACCGACCCGCGCCGCAGGTCCGTAAGTTGCGACACAGACACCTTTCTCCATGCCCCAGCTTTTCAGGTCTTCCAGATACGTCGTCTCGTTCTGGTTCAGCACCACATCAGAAGGCAGATGATCCCAATGAAAGGCCGAGCCGATCCGCACGGCGATATCCGGCAACGGGTCATCCATATGGCGCGCGTCGAGATAGGCGTTTTCCCATTCAAGCGGAAACCCGGCATTCACCAATGTCCGCCCTACCGAGCGGTCATGCCCGATGGGAGACAGGCAGATCACGCGCGGCATGCCCATCATGCTGAACACGGAAACAGCTTCGGCTCGCAGATCCTGCAAAGACCGCGCAGTCAACAAAGCTGAAATACCGTCCAACATGTCGCTCACCTTTCCAACACCCCGAACGATGCTAGATGGCTTCCCCTGTTCGGCAAGAAAAAAGCACCCTCTCCCTTTCGGGGTCGGCGCGCCGGACCATTTCATCGAATGATCCGGCGATGCCGAAAGCGCGCACAATGCACGCCTGATGGTGCCTGCGTCCCCCACAGCCACGATGGCAATCTATCTCAATCTCCGGCTTTCGCCAAAGAGATTCCTCCATCATGGGTGGAGCGCGCTTTCCATGAAAAAATGCAATCGATGGAAACTTTCAGCATCCAACTGCTAAAACACGAATTCATGATCTGACATTTTGTCCGTACATTTTCGCCAGGCCAAATCGCCCGTCCTGTATATTTCACTACACGATGAAAAAATCCCGGACTTCAGCGCCCGGCTGCCTGGCCGCAATTATGGTAAACGCGACCAATCTGATTTCCCTTTTGGTAACGCAACCACGTCAGTGAGATTGGCGGACTGATGGGTTTACCTTTTTTATGTACAATGTGTTGACTTGCATAACGACCGAGCACGATCTCTCGCACGTTATTGCCGCGCTTCTGGTTCTGACGTTCAGCAATTGCTGTTCGCTTGTCGTGTTCCGCCGCAGCATGGTGGCCGTACAGCTGCAGAACCAGATTTTCTGGGCGATTGCTGCTGGAACGGTCGTCGGCCTGGGCATCTGGTCCACGCATTTCATCGCCCTGCTCGGCTACAAGCCCGGCTTTGAAGTTGTCTTCTCGGGCGGACGCACCATTCTCTCCGCCATGATCGTGGTCACCGGTTTCGTGACCACTGCGCTATTGATGCGGATGAATTCCGATGTCCTCGTGCGGGTGCTTTGCGCAGCGATCGCCACCGCCTCGGTCGCCGCCATGCACTTCTGCGGCATGACCGCCCTGAACGCCTCAGCCATCATGGAATACGACCAGATGATGGTCACGACTGCCCTGGTGCTCGGCTTCATGGGATACGTTGCGACCTATCTCACCGGCGCGAACCCCAGCATCCCGCGCAGCACCCTGCTGGCCACCGTGTTCAGCATCATCGCGGTTCTCTCCATCCATTTCATCAGCGCCACCGGCACCACGATGATCCCGGTAAAGGGGTTGGAAATTCCAGCAATCGCGCTGCGTTCAGGCGGCCTCAGCATCATTATCGCTCTGGCCATGCTGCTCGTCGTCTTCATCTTCGCGATGGCCGCAGGGCTCGACAATCAGTTCCAGCGCATCCGCAACAAGGAACAGCGCAAACTCTTCGTGCTGGCCGATGCCAGCAGCGAGGGCCTGTTCGTAGTCGCCCCGGATGGCACGATCCTGTCCACCAACTCATCCGCGCGCACCATGTTCAAGGATGACGGCCCCGACGCACGCAAACTGGAAGACCTTGGTTTGACGCCGGAGCCAGAACCAGAAACAGAACAGATGCTGGTCGGCAAGAGGATCCAGGACATCCTGCAGATCAAGGATGAGGACATCACCTTCGCCGGCAATCACGATTTCGGTGAGCGGCGACTGCGTTTCTCTGACGGCCGCGAAATGGTGGCGACGGTGTCCAGCCGCTATGTCAGCGAATCGGATGGCGATTTCATCGTCTTCGCCGTTCATGACATGACCCAGCGTGTCCGCGCAGAAGCCCGTGTGCGCACGCTGGCCTATCGCGACTCGCTGACCGGCCTCTACAATCGTGTCGCCTTCAACATGGCGCTGGAATCTGCCGTCAGCAAACGAACAGGCACCAACCCGCATGAACTGGCCGTCCTCATTATCGACCTCGATGAGTTCAAGGAGGTCAACGACCAGTACGGGCATGGCGCAGGTGATACGCTGCTGAAATCCATCGGGCGCCGCCTGTCCAGCCAGCTTGAAAAGAAAGACGTTCTCTCACGTCTCGGCGGCGACGAGTTTGCGGTTCTCCTGCGCGGTCGCAAATCCCAGGACGAGATCACGGATGTCGCCAGCCGCATCCTGACGGCCCTGTCAGACCCCATCGCAATCGGGCGTCGGAACCTGTCCAGTGGCGGCAGTATTGGCATCGCCATGGCCTCCAGAGGCAATCACAGCGCAGCGCGCCTGCTCACCTTCGCAGACCGCGCGCTCTACTCCGCCAAGGAAGCCGGGCGCAATTGTTTCCGCTTCTATGACGCCGAACTGCACAAGCAACAGATGGAGGCACGCAATCTTGAGCGCGCCTTGCACAAGGCCGTCGAGAATGACGAACTCGTGCTCCACTTCCAGCCCAAGGTGAATGCGGCGACCCGGGATGTTGTTGGCCATGAAGCGCTAGTGCGCTGGAACCGTCCCGGCATCGGCCTTGTCGGCCCGGACACATTCATTCCGATTGCTGAACAAAGCATGCTGATCGTGGAGATTGGGCGCTGGACCATTCAGGCCGCCTGCCGCGCGGCACGCCACTGGGGAGAGAATGAGTCCGTCGCCGTAAACCTCTCCGCCCGCCAACTGCTCGATGCAGACCTGGTCGATACCGTCCGCACAGCGCTTGCCGAAACGGGCCTGTCGCCAAACCGGTTCGAACTGGAGATCACGGAAACAGCCATCATCCACAACACCCAATTGGCCACCAGCATCCTGCTCGACCTGAAGAGTCTGGGCATCAAGATCTCGCTGGATGATTTCGGAACCGGCTATTCCTCGATGAGCTATATTCAGGAATTCCCGTTCGACCGTATCAAGATCGACCGCTCTTTCGTGACCTCCATGAATGTCGATCCGAAATCACGCGCCATCGTGGAAGCGATCATCCATCTCGCACACTCGCTGCAAATCCCCGTCGTCGCGGAAGGCGTTGAGACAGAGGACCAGGCCGAAGCCCTCGCACGTCTCGCCTGTGAGGAATTGCAGGGCTATCTGATCGCCGCGCCGGCGCCGGTAGAGATCATCTTTGAAGACGACACGCTTCTGTTCGAACCGGCACAGGCCTGATCGCCTAGCGACCCTCGGCCCAGTCCTTGAGGCCGGGATCTTTCGGATCGGACAGAACAATCTCCAGCCGCGCATAGAGATTGCCCGGCGTTGAGGTCTGCACGCCCTTGCCCCGCAGGCGAAGCTGAGACCCGGTATTGGACCCCGCAGGCACTTTCAGCGTCACCGGCCCGGACGGGGTTTTCACCTCCACACTGCCGCCCAGAACAGCGGTCTTCAGGTCAATGGCGACCGTCATGCGCAAATCCTTGCCATCGCGCTGCCAGACCTTGCTCTCAGGCACCTGGATTTCCAGCAGCGCATCTCCCGGCGGGCCACCATTCGGAGAGGGCTCCCCCTGGCTTTTCAGGCGCAGCGTCTGGCCAGTTTCCACGCCGGCCGGAATGTTCACGTCCAGCGCCGTCCCGTCCGCCATCGTCATCCGGCGGCGTGCGCCGGTGACGGCGTCCTCAAAATCAATCGACACGCGATAGCGCACATCCCGGCCCTTTGTCGGACCGGCGCGGCGCGAGCGTCCACCGCCGAACATGCCGGACAGGATGTCCTCAAACGGGTCGCCTTGTGCGCCGCCAAACGGATTGCCGCCGCGCCCTTCCCAGCGATAGGAACCCCCCCCCTGGCCATAGGGCTGGCCGCCGCCGCCAAAGCCGGTCGGGTTGCCGCCGCCATCGATCTCGCCGCGATCGAATTTCGCCTTCTTGTCCTTGTCGCCCAGAATGTCCCACGCGAGAGAGACGCGCTTGAACTCTTCCGCCTTGGCCTTGTTGTCCGGGTGCAGGTCGGGGTGCAGGTCCTTTGCCTTCTGGCGGTAGGCCTTCTTGATGTCGGCATCACTGGCCGAACGGTCCACGCCGAGCACTTTGTAAGGGTCAAGAGCCACGGGCCGGGCATCCTTCTGTCTGCGAGTCACTTATCCGCACACAGTTAGGCCCTCCCGCAGCGTATTGAAACCCGGAGATTACCTTACCGGGTCGACCCGCGCGGCATAGCACCCCGGCCGGGCATTGTGCAGATGAAGATAGGCAACGCCCTCTTTCGACAGCATGTCCGGTATCGCCGTGGCCAGGTCAACGCCTTCCGCCACATCCGCTGCGACCATATCGTGCGCCTCATTAAAGGCCCGGATCGAGATCAGCCGCAATGTGAGGGATTCCGGCACCTCGCCCAATTCCGGCTGGGCTTGCGTCGCACCCGCCCGCACGAATATCGCATGGGACGCGCGGTAGGGCGTCGCCTCACCATGGTGGCAGTGGTGCAGCAGGAACACCGTCTCCCCGATGTCTGCATCCTGCAGGCTGACCCGGCACGGATAGCCGGGATTGGCATCCACAACCCGCTTGTGAATGTTCTGCGCGGCCAGTTCCGCATCAGACAATTGGGTCAAATGGGCGAACTGGCCTGCTGGCAGGGCGCGGATCTGGAAAGTCATGTCGGGGTCCTTTGTGCTTCATGAAACACCCTGTCGGCCGCGCTCCGCTCACGCCACCCGATACATGCTACGCCCCGCAGGATTGCCACGCCCCAATGCGCCCGTCCGGCCCAATCTCTGCCACGCGCGCAGCAACCGCCCCAACAGGCCAGACGGCGGATGGCACTTCGACAATCTCCGACGCGGAAAATCCTGAACCGAAATCGAACGCCACCGCGAACCGGCCTGCGTTCTCCGCTTCCGGCAGGGCCCAGCTTTCCGGCACATCCGCCCCGCGCCGCGTCCAGCTCAACTGGTCGCCCACGCGCCTCAGATGCGCAACCGGCCAGGGCCGGCCCGCCTGATCCTCGAACGTCTCCGCCATTGCGGTATCGTCGGTGACCGCTTTCCACATCATCTCCACGCCGAGCGTCTCGCCGCCAAGGCGCGCCCGCACCACAGCGGCATCCAGCATCACCAGCCGCGCGCCAATCTGGGCCCTGCCCGGCACGCTGCCCCTTTGCCCCCTCAACAGGCCGCTGAGCTGCCAAACATCCGGCGCAACAAGGTCCGCGCTCTGGAACTGGATGCACTCCCAGCCCGCCTCCGTCTCAAGCAGGGCCGCGTTGCCGCCGGACAGCACCTGCCCCTCTGGCAGGCTCGCAAACTCTCCCCCCGGACAATACACACTCAGAACCGTCGCAAGATCCCACCGCCCGACGGGCCCCGGTCCACACGCATCCGTCAGCCGTCCGATCACGGCAGGCCGGGAGAGGCGCGCCACCTCATTCAGCGCATCCTCCGCGAGCCCGGCCAGAACCGCCACCTCGCCCGGCCACGGATCGACCCAAGCCGCGACAAGTGGGCCGGTCTCCTCTCCAAATTCCGGCAGGTGCGGCGCGTCCATGATGACCAGATCCACCCCGCCAAACACTGCTGCCTCCGGCGGCGCGCTGCCGGCCTGTCCCGCACGGACACGCGGCATCGGTGTCAGCTCCTCATGGCAGGTGAGCGCGCGAACACCGCCGCGATCCACCACATCGCTCACCCGCCAGACCGCGCCATCCTCCAGCCGCAGCCCATCGCCCGGCTCCAGCGCCAATGCCGACAGCGGCAGCGCACAAGTCAGGCTCTCGCCGCTCGCCGCCGCGTCCAGCAAGGCCCCCGCCACGGCCTCCGCCCGGCTTGCCCCAAGGGCCAGTGGCAAGGTCACATCCTGCACAAGCCGTGCATCGCCCCCGCCTGCGCGCGCTTCGGCCAGACCCGGTTGGTAGTCCGCCTCAAGATCAATATATGACAGGCGAAGGCGCGCGGGGGCCTTGTCCAGCAGGCCGCGCGTGCGCTGTGCCCCCGTCTCGGTCAGCGCCGCCGCCGACACGTCCAGCACCTCGCCCTCACCCGCCATGCGGAACACCAGTGCGCCATCACGCTCCACGCACTCAAACCCGTACGCCACCTTCAGCGGCTCAAGCGCCGCGCGCACCGAATGCACCCCGTCGAGGCCATAGCCCTCAACCACGCCGTCCAGTCCGGAGACGTCAACATCTTCCACGCCGCCCCGCGCGCAGATGTCCGCCACCACATCGGCCAATGGTGCAAGGCCCGACCGGCCATTCAGCCAATGCCCGCGCGCCCAGTTTCCGCCATCACTCCAGACCGCCTCCTTCAGTGGCCAGGCTGGAAACGGTCGCCCATCCCACGCCCAGACATAGGCGGCCTCCACCAGCGGCTCAGCCTCCCAATGCGGCAACACCGCCGCCAGCGCCCGCCTCTGGAACACCTCGTCCCGCGCCCCGTTGGAATAGGGCGGCAGCGCGCTTTCGCTGCTCTTTGGATCAAAGAACACGTTCGGCGCATTCCCGCCCTTGTCGACCGCCGCAAAGCCGATCTCCATCAGGCGCACAGGCTTCATCCCCGGCACCCAGCCGGTTGGCGCGGCCTCGCGCACCCCTCCGGGACGCTCATGATGAAAATGCCCAGCCCAGCCCGCAACATCTTTCTGGCGGAAGATAAAGTGCTCCCCATACGCACCGTCCTGAATGGACAGGCGCGTCTGTGCATCGCGCGCCGTGCCATCGGCATAATACCAGTCATACGCCTCGCCGCCTGCAATCTGCGATGCCAGATAGGCGGGGTCGTCCGCCGCCTCATATCCCGCTAGGGCGTCCAGGTGCGCCGCGCCGTCGCGCCAGTCGCCAAGCGGCGGATACCAGTCCACCCCGACGAAATCCACATCCGCGCTTGCCCATAGTGCGTCGAGCGGGAACAGCACATCCCCTGTTCCGTCGCCGGGCACATAGGCGCCATATTCGGTCCAGTCCGCCGCATAGGAAACGTCCGCCCCCGGCAGGATCGCCTTCACCTCCACCGCAAGGGCCACCAGCGCCTCCACAAACGGAAACGCGCCCGCCTCGTCCCGCACACGGGTCAGCCCCACCATCTCGCTGCCGATCAGGAACGCCTCCACGCCGCCCGCCTCAGCGGCCAGCTGCGCATGATGAAGGATGAACCGCCGGAAACCATTTGCGCCGTTCACGAAGGCGTCGATCTCGCTGCGCGCCGCCGCTGTGCCATCTGCCGACACGCCAATCCGCCCGCGCCACGGAAAGCCCTCGCTATCCATGAACAGGAAGGGCGACAGCGTCACCGACAGGCCTCGCGCGTTCATCTCCCGGATCGCGTCGATCACGCACCGGTCTGCGGGCGTGCCACCATAATTCGGATTGCCGCCTTCATCGCGCGAAATGACATAGGCATCCCCCCGCGCGACACCGGCCACCTCCCAGGCATAGGGCACCGTCATACGCTCGCGCATTTCCACGCCGGGATGGATATCACACGTCCCCGCCGCAATGCTCGTCCCGAACCAGCCCACGGTCAGCGCCACATGGGAAACACGCGGCAGATCTGTCTCCAGCTGGTCCAGCGAGACAAGAAAGTCCGCCCGCGCCTCACCCGACCACGCATTCAGCGCACGCTCCTTTCCGGCAAACACCTGCTCGCGCACAATCTCCGTCGCATAGACAAACTCACCCGACGCCGGGATGATGTTCACCGCCGTGACGACATCCGAGAGCCCCGGCTCGGCCCCACCCGGCGGCACGCACTCCACCTCGAAAGAAAGCTGCGGCAACCGGTTGCCGAATGCGTTCAGCGGCAAATCCTCGAACACGATATAGGCCGTGCCGCGATAGGCCGGCGCCTTGCCCGTCCCCTCGATCATCTCGATCAACGGGTCCGGCGCCTGCGCTTCATCGCCGGGATAGACGCGGTGCACGACGCCAGACAGGTCAAACGCCTCACCATTCGCCCAGGCCCGCCGCACGCCGAAAATCGGCCCCTCGCCCAGTGCCACGGCAAAGCTGACCGAATAATCATACTCGGTCAGCTTCGGCCCGCCCTTGCTGCCGGCGCGGCGGGTTGTCTTTGTCTCCTTGAAGCGCGCCGCCCAGATCACCTGACCGCCCACCCGCATCCGGCCGTAAACGGAGGGTAGCCCCGCGCCTTCGCGCGCCTCCATCACGGGCAGGGATTTGACACGCGGCCCCTCTTGCGCCGGGGCGAAATACGAGCCGACCGCCCGCCCGGCCAGATTGCCGAGAGACTTGCCAATCGCCGCGCCAGAGAGTTGCCGCCCAAGCAGGGTCAGCCCTTGCGGCAGGGCCTGTTGCCCGATCGCCTGCCCGACACTTGAAAACACGATCTGCGCCATTGCCTAGTCCTCTACGCCGGGAAAGCTGAACGCCGCCACGGCCCGCCTCTGCCACCACGGCACCAGCCGCGTCTCCACTACCGCCCGCCCCCAATAGGCATGCACAATCCGCCCCGGCCCAGACAGCACGCCGCAATGCTTGGCCGGCACACCGCTCGCCATACGGAACACCAGCACATCGCCCGCCTTTGCCGCGCTGACCGGCTTCTCCACCAGATACATCCGCGCCGCCGCCAGCAGCGTGTCCTCGCCCGTCACTTCCGCCCAGTCCGGCGAGTAAGGCGGCACAGGCTGCGGCTCCGACCCGATCAACTCCCGCCACACCCCGCGCACCAGGCCAAGGCAGTCACAGCCCGCGCCCTTGCGGCTGGCCTGATGGCGATAAGGCGTGCCAAGCCAGCCCCGCGCCGCCGTCACAATATCCTTACGTCTCATCGCCTGCCCCCATCATTGCCGCTCGCCGCAGGGCCGAGCAAAACGAAATCAGCCCCCGGCAGATGCGGAAATCCGCGAAAGTTCTGCGCATTGCCAAAGACATCCGAACACGTCGAAAACCGATGATCACAAGCCAGTCTCGGAAACGCATCCACATTCACGCCGCAGCGTTCATCGCCCAGCACGGCGTCGCACTGGCGCGCATAGACCCGGCCCAGCGGGCGCTCGAACTCCGCCTTCCGGCTGACCAGCTGCGCTTCAAACTCGGCCTCACCGCGCGTCACGTCGCTCAGCCATCCGCTCCACACCGTCACGAACAAATCCGGCCGTTGCCAGTCGGCGCGGATCACATCGACACGCGCGCCATCCCACTTGCCCGCCGCCAGATCGGCTTCGGTGATCGCCTCATGCGACAACGCCCCGCCCGCCGCCGCATGGCCTGGCCTCAGATCAGCAGACTGCGCAAAACTCGCCCCCTCCAGCGCCGCGCCGGACTGGTAGAGAATGCCACCCACCTCTATCGCCTGATCATGCTCCGTCACCGCCAGCAAGAAGCCATCCGCGCGCGTGATCCGCCAACAGAGACAGGTCGTTGCCGCCCCGCTGGCCAGACGCTCTGCAAATTCCTGTTCAATGATCCGCATGGTGCCTATCCGATCAACTCGACCAGAGGCACGCGCAGCGCCTTGCCTGCGCCAAAGCCTTCCAGCGTGATGTCTAGCCGGTCGGTGTCGAACCGTACCGGACAGTCGAAGCGATACCCTGCAGTCACCGCCCCGCCCGGCGCTGGCGCAGCATCCAGCGTCACCTCCCCCGTCGTCGCGTCCAGGCTGAACTCCGCTATCACGCCATCCACGGCTACGAGCACGCTGCCCGCCACCGGCTTCAGAATCCGCCGTTGATGATCGCCATACGCCTTGACCAGCTGGAACCGCGTCGCCACCCCATCGCCTGTGCCAATCCGCTGATCCGTGGCCGAGGGCATCTCCCCCGCCGCACAGGACCGGTCATCCAGCGCGTCACGGAACCGAAACCCGTAGAGCCGTCCGCCGCGCGCCTCGAAAAAGGCCACAAGATCCTGCAACGCATCCATCTTCAGCGCAGCGCTGCCGACATCCCATCGCCGCCGAGAGCCCGCCCAGACCGCATTGCGCACTTCCGCGCCGCTCGCCAGAGTCACCACCTCCGTGCGCCGGTCCGGCCCGCCTGTCGCGGCCAGCGCCAGCGGCACGGGAAAGCTCACCTCATGGAAATTCGTCACACTCACAGGAACCGCCCCCCGCCAGCCACGATCCGCGCCAACAATGCGCTGAGGGATGCTTCGCTGCTTTGCCCAGACTGCTCCGTTCCCGGCGCATAGTTCATGTTGAGGGTCACCGTCTGCTGCGCGCCACCGTCCGCGCCTGCCATCGCGACAACGCTTTCCGCCGCCACGCGCGCCAAATCTTTCAGGATGCTCTCGGCCATGCGTTCAAAGTCCAGCTCTCCCGCCCGCGCGGCCTGCCCCAACGCGGTCTCGATGCTCTGCCCGGCCTTGCCGAACGCCGCCTCCAGCGCTTCAGCCGCCTGCACGCCCGGCCCTTCGGCCAGATTGCGCAGCGCATCGCTGGCGGCGGTCAGGTCATTCTCAAAATCGTTCATCACTTGCCTTTCTTTCAACCTTGCCGCTTACCCCGGCGCAGGCCGGGGCCCAGCGCGTGACGTCCGCACAGCCTCTATCGGGATCCCGGCCTGCGCCGGGATGAGCGGTTGGGTGAACATCCGGAAACCCCGCCATCAACTCCGAGAGCCGCCCAGCCTTCAGGCCCGCTCCCCGCGCCGCCAGCCATCGCCACTCTTTCAGCGACAATCGCCAGAAATCCGCCGGGCGAATGCCCGCCGCCAGCGCTGACCGCATCATCTCCGACCAGGGCAACATCAGCCCGCCAGCCCCAGCCGGAACGCTTCGGCCACGGCCCGCGCCGCAGCGCCCGGCGCCACATGCTGCGCGCCCAGCTGCCCGGCAGTTTCCGCTTCGCCGCCGCCGCGCAACAGGGCCGCCAGCACAATCATCAGATCTGCCGCCGACAGCGCCCGCATCCGCGCCTCGAGATCGCTGATCCGTACACATCCGAACGCCGCCTCAATCTCCGCCAACGCGCCCAGCGTCAGGCAAAGCCGCCGCGCCTGCCCACCGATCACCAGCTCTGTCTCGCCCCGCGCCGCATTCATGGCAGCACCTCAAAACCCAGCCGCCCCGCGCTCTCCAGCGTCACGGAGAATTCCGCCTCGCCATCATGCGCGCCGCTCCAGCTCAGCTCGGTGATCTGGAAGGCGCCTTCGAGAATGCCGAAATCCGGCAGGATCAACTGCCAGTCCGGCGCCTCGCCCGCAAAGAACACCGCCCGCATGCGGGCATCGCTGGCCGCATCCTTGAACACGCCCCGCCCGGTCACACGCGCGGTCTTCACGCCCGCACCGTCGATCAGCTCCCGCCACGCCTCTGCGCTGTCGGCGCTGGTGCCGTCCACCATCCCCGCCGACAATTGGATACGGCTTGTCCGCACCCCGGCCAGCGTCGTGAACCCGCCTGCGCCATCTGCAATCTTCAGCAGGATGTCCCTGCCTCTCTGGCCTGCCATCAGCCTGCCTCCTCTGAGATAATCCGAATCCGGATGATGCCGCGAAAGGCGCGCTTGTCGGCGGTGCGCATCACATCGCCATAGACGACATGCGCCAGCACCACATGCACGCCCGGCACGCTCCAGGCCGCGCCCTCAACCGCCGCTCGCAAGGCCGCCACCGCCGCCTTCGCGCCTCTCAGCCCGTCTTCCCGCGTGAACACGGCCAGCGTCAGTCGGTGCTCATGCCCGTCCACCAGCGCCGCCCCGGCGGGTGTCACTTCATGACGCTCCAACTCGGCATAAGGAAAGAGCGGCGCATCGCTTTCGGCGTCGAACACGCGCGCGGGCTGGCCGAACACGGATTGCACGCCCGCATCTGCGCGCAGCAGCTCCATCAGCGCCGCCTCAATCGCTGCCTCGGCACTCATAGTCTCCGCTCCCGCCGCACCGCCAGGATGGCGGAGACCTCGTCCGGCAGCGCCTCGCCCGCTTCGCGCCGATAGGCCGCCAGCACCAGCCGTTTCAGCGCCTGCACCAGATCCTCCGGCACATCCGCCGCCGCGCCATAGCCGGTCACGAAGGTGACATCCGCATGCCCGCCCGGCGGAATGGGCGGCAGCGCCACAAAGGGCTTCAGCCGCAGCCGCCCGCCACTCAGCGCAAACCGCGCGGTGTAGAGCTGCGCGGCCCCCTCGGCATCCAATGTCTCAACCGAGACCAGCGCCGAAGCCGGCCCCGGCACCAGCCGCATGCCGGTCCGCGTCACGCCCGATGGCCAGCGGTCGAACCGCCGTTTCACCGTGCGCATAACGAGGGCCAACCCCGTCTCCGCCTCCAGCCGCGCCCGCGCCGACGCGATCAGGCCGGTGACGAGATCATCCTCGCCCTCATGACCGATGCGCAGATAGGCCTTTGCCGTATCGAGAGACAAAGCCTCCCCGTCCGGCGGTGAGATCACCGTCAGATTGTTCATTCTTGTTTCCTTATGGTTCTTTCTTCCCCCGCCTGCGGGGGAAGTGGGCCGGGCGCGACGCGTCCGGCTCGAAGGGGGCCTCTTCCCCCTCCGCCCTGCGGGCACCTCCCCCGCAAGCGGGGGAGGATTGATCGGCCTAAACCATCCCCTCCAGCTTCTCGATCAGCGTGCCGCCGATAGGCAAGGCAACGCTGCGGACGAGTTCATTGTCGATCTCGGTCTCGGTGGAATTGATCAGGGTCGAGAGCGCCTCGGCGATCTTGGTCGTGAATTCCTCCTGCTGCGGCTCGGTCAGCAATGCGGCCTGGCGGATGAGGGTGGTGAGAATGGATTCGAACATGTTGGGGTTCCTTTGGTTGGGTTGGATAAAAAAAGGTCCGCTCACCCCGGCGAAGGCCGGGGCCCAGCTAATTCAGACCGGACATGCCGGGCGAGGTCCCGGCCTTCGCCGGGATGAGCGGATGTGGGCCCGAGCGCGACGCGTCCGGCTCGAAGGGGGCCTTCCCCCTCCGCCCTTCGGGCACCTCCCCCGCAAGCGGGGGAGGATAAAAATCAGAACACCATCACTTTCGCGGCGTCGAAATTCTGCACGCCGCCGCCGACGCGCTTGGTGGTGTAGAACAGCACGAACGGCTTGGCCGAGTATGGATCACGCAGAACGCGGGCCCCCTGCCGGTCAGCGATCAGGTAGAAGCGGCGGAAATCCCCGAAGGCGATGGCTGCATTGCCTGTGCCAACGTCGGGCATGTCCTCCACTTCCGTCACAGGATAGCCCATGATGGTCGCCGCCTCGCCGCCATTGCCGGGCTGCCACAGATAGCGCCCGTCGCCATCCTTCAGCTTGCGGACAGCCGCCACGGTGCGCCGGTTCATCACAAAGCGCCCATTCGCGCGGAACTGGGCCTTTGGTGTGTAGATCAGGTCAATGATCTGGTCAGCGGCGTCATCGGCGGTAAAGTCGCCCGCGACAGAGCCGATCTTGCCCCATTCATGGCTCGCCTCGGCGACGATGTCATAGTCCAGAAAGCCCTTCGGCTTGCCGTCGCCATCGCCGCTGACAAAGGCGGCCGATTCCTGCGCCGCAAAGGCGGCCTCCACTTCATCGGCCAGCCAGGCATCGATGTCGGCATAGGAATCTTCCAGCAAGGTCTGCGTCGCCGCCGGCATGGCGTACAGCTCGCCTGCCGGGAATTCCAGCAGGGACAGGCCCGAATGCGTGGTCTGGGTCCGCGTCGCCTGTTCACCCACCCAGCTCGCCGCCGCGCCAAGGCCAACCGGCTTCTTGTAGGTGCCCGCGCTGGTCTGGCGCACGGTCGCAATCTGGCGCATCGGGCTTGCCGCCATCAGGCGCGACTCGATCAGCCGGTCCAGCTCCGGCGGCGCGATATAGCCGCCTTGCTCGTCCGTGCCCGTGTTCAGCGCCTTCACGTCCAGACGCGCCAGCCCGCTTTCATCGCCCGCACGCAGGTATCGCGTCCAGGCTTGATTGCGGGCATCCTCGTCCGCCGTCTTCACCGCGCCGGCTTCGGGCCGCGCCATTTTCAGGCTCAGCGCCTCAAGGCGGCGGTCGATGCGGGCGAGACGCTCATCTGTCAGCGGATCACTGTCGCCCTTGGCTTCGATCTCGGCCAGCCGGGCATCATTCGCCTCCGTATAGGCGGCAAACACCGCCATCAGCTCGGTGGTATCGGCCCCGCCGCCCGCCATCTTGGTTTCCTTGGTCATGCGTTCTCCATTCCTCTCAAATCCATAATCCTTCGGCCTCACGCCGCTTTCCCTTCCGCGCCCAGCAGGGCAAAGCGCGCACGGGCCTGCATCGGGCTGGTCACGAGGGAGACCTCCACAAGGTCCACCTCGACCAGTTCGCGCCCGTCCGGCCGCCGCGCATTCCAGATGCGGGGGCGAAATCCGATGGAGAGTCCGCTCAGCCCCTGCGCCACCAAGGACCGCGCCGCGACGCCCTCCACCAGGCCGCGCACATACAGGCCACGTCCATCCTCGATCATCCGCACCCAGCGCCCGGCAATCGCGCCGGGCCTGTGCTGTAACAGCATGGGCAGGCCCGTCCCGCGCTGCAGGCTGCGGGCAAACGCCCCCGCCCGCACAACATCCCCACTCGCATCCGGAATTCCGAAGAGAGAGGCGTAACCTTCGATGAGGAGGGGCTCACTTTTCCGCTCACCCCGGCGAAGGCCGGGGCCCAGCGCCGCAAGAGACGCAGCACGCCGGTCGGGATCCCGGCCTGCGCCGGGATGAGCGGCGCTGATCAAACTACTCATCCCCGCCCTCCAGTCTCCGCTCAATCCGGTCCAGCTGGCTCTCCATCCGGTCGACGCCCTCTTCGAGGCGGGCGAGGCGCTCCACCACGCTGCGCCGTTCCCGGACGGTATCTTCCAGGGAAGAAATTCGCTCCGCGGCTGCGCCCGCCCAGACCAGCGCGCCGCCGGTTTGCGCCAGCACGGCCGCGATGAAGGCAATAGTCACTTTCCGGTCGATCTTCATGGCTGCAGCCCCGCCAGGCGGCGTTTCTCTTCGCCCGTCGCAAAGCTCGCCCCTTCCAGCCGCGCCCACAGCGCGTCGCGTTCTGCCGACAGGGCGGGCACACGATCGAGGTCTGGCCGCACGGTCACTTCGGTCTGGAACGGGTCGTCCAGCCAGACCGACAGGGACGCCGCCATCTTCTGCACCAGCGGCAGGATGGTCAGCCGCCAGAAGGCGAGATTGGCCTCTTTATAGTTTGAATACGTATTATCCCCCGGAATGCCGAGCAGCATGGGCGGCACACCCAGCGCCAGCGCAATCTCCCGCGCGGCGCTGTGGCGCGCCTCCAGGAAATCCATCTCCGCCGGGGACAGCGACATGGGCCGCCAGTCGAGCCCGCCTTCCAGCAGCAAGGGGCGCCCCGCATTGGCCGCGCCGGAATACATGCCCTCCAGCTCGTCCTTCAGCGCGTCATACTGGTCCGGCGGCATCCGCCCATGCCCGCCATAGACCAGCGCGCCGGACGGTTTTGCGGAGTTGTCAATCAGTGCCTTGGCCCAGTCCGCGCTCGCATTGTGCAGGTCCAGCGCCCGCCGCGCTGCGCCCAGCGGGGCCAGCCCCATCACATCGCTGACCGGATTGAACAGTTTCAGGTGCAGCACCGGGCTCCAGCCAGTCTCGCCATCGCGCCGGATCAGCCGCTCGCCATGACGCTCACGCACGGCCCACGCCTCGACCCAGCCGCGCGCATCGCTGACCGGGCGCATCATGGCCGGGTTCAGCGCGTAGAGCGCAGAGATGCCTGCCTCGCCCGATAGCTGCACCCCCTCCAGGAAGGCGTTGCCGGTCAGCTGCAATTGCGAATAGGCCGCCTCGAACAGATCCGCCGCCACGCCGTCCGGCTGGGGCCTGCGGATCAGGCGGGCTGCGCCCTCATGATCGGTGACCAGCGGCACGGACGCCGCCGCCTCTGCCACCATGCGCACCGCGCGATAGGCGATTGCATTGGCAAGATAGCCATCCCGCGTCAGCGCCGCGCCCTCCCGGCTGCCCCATCGGGCCTCGCCCAGTTGGGACAGCGCCACGAGGGACGGCGCAGATTTCGCCTCGCTTGGGCGACGGGTGAACGGCCAGATTGGGTTCATGTTGGGGCTCGGCTCCGTTTCCTTTGATGAGCAGAAATTAAATGCCGCCGGTCCCCATCGGATTGGGCAAGGAAAAGTGCCGGAAAATCAGCCCGCTAGCGCCGAAAAGCTGAGGGTTAACCGAACACTACACCCCTAATTTCCTGCGGCCGGGCCATAGCCATGCAGGCGCAAATCTGCTTTTTCGCCATTCGGTCAGGGTCAAAGGAGCTTACAGAATGTCGGCACGCGTGATTTCCATCGCCAACTCCAAAGGCGGTGTGGGCAAGACCACAACTTGCGTCAGTCTGGCAGAGGCCTTTGCCGCAAATGGCTTCCGCACGCTGGTGGTCGATCTGGACACGCAGGCCAACGCATCGCTGCTGGTCTTCGGCCATGAAGGCGACGAGCATTTGTTCCAGGCCATCAATGATTACGTCACGATTTCCGACTGGCTGCTGGAGAATTTCTTCGCGGGCGAGCACAAGCGCCTGTCAGACTTCATCGTCACCGACGCCTCTGACGTGACCTATAATGGCAAGCCGCTGGAGCTGGACCTGATCCCGTCCTCACCGCGCCTGCGCAAGACAGAGCGCGAGCTGATCTATGAGCTGACCGCCAAGGGCTATTCGATGGAGGCGTTGCAGGGTCAGGTCGGCCGCCGCATGCGCGATGATTTCGAAAAGCTGAAAGCCGATTATGATGTCATCCTGTGTGACTGCCCGCCCGGCATTTCCGTGATGACCGAAACCGTGCTGGCCGCCAGCCACCTGATCATCGTGCCGACCATTCCGGACTTCATGTCCACGCTGGGCCTCGACCTGTTCACCGGTGACATCATGCGCAACCTGCGCGGCCGCGACATCGAGAATCTGCCCTGCGTGCTGGCCACCCGGTTTGACGGCTCGGCGCACCAGAAGGTCGTGCTGAACGCCATGCGCGATGCGGCGAATGCCAAGGAAACCGAATTCAACATGTTCAACTCGGTGATCCCGATGAAGCCGGGCTTTGCCACCAACCCAATCGAACTTGGCCCAGAGCCAACCCTTCAGGCGAAATGGCCCGGCGATGCCCTCGGCATCATCGAAGGTCTCCTGAAGGAAGTGCGCGAGAAGATTCAATGACCGACACCCCCGCCCCGTCCAGCGCGAAAGCGCTCGAATCCCTGCTGGCCCAGCGCGAGCGCTTTGCGAAGCTCGGCGAGAAGGATTTCGCTGCCGCAACGGCCCTGCTCGTGAAAAAGCTGATGATCTCCGCGGGTCAGACCACGCAAGACATGAAGGATCTGCGCGAGACGGTCGGCGCGGACCTGTTCGAAACAACGCTGAAATCCCTCACCGCCCACCAGGCCCGCCAGTTGGCGCGCCGCATGGACCGCTCTGTCCCCGATCTCGAAGTCTCCACTGCCGGCGCCGCCTGCGCCTGGATCCGTGGCCTGATGAACGGCACGACACCGCCCCCTGCGGAGAAGACCGAGACGGTCGAGCCTGCCACGGAAGACAAGCCGGACGACACACCCCCCGCCCCCAAGAACGCCTACTTCGGACGCAAGGCCTTCCGCACGGGGGGGTAAATCTCCCAGATAACCGGGTGGATTTCGCGCGGTGTTCATGATACGTTCCCGGTCATGGCGTTCTACACCTACATCGTTTGCAACCGCCGGAACGGCACGCTCTACACGGGTCATACGGATGACTTGATGCGGCGGTGCTGGGAACACCAAAACAGGATACGCCCCGGCTTCGCCTCGAAATATCATTGCGCGCGGCTGGTCTGGTTCGAAGAACATGATACTCGCGAATCTGCGTTTACGCGTGAACGCCGGATCAAGGATTGGCGGAGACAGTGGAAACTGAACCTCATTGAAAAGGCCAATCCCGACTGGCGGGATTTGTATCTGGAACTCCTTGACTGGACCCCCACTCCTCCATTTCACAATACCGCTCACCCCGGCGAAGGCCGGGGCCCAGCACCGCACAGACCGGACTGACCCATCTGGATCCCGGCATACGCCGGGATGAGCGGAAGAGAGGAAGGCCACCCTCACCCTCCCAGCACCAAAAGTCACAACACCCGCACCCAGGGCCCGGCTCGGTCCAGGAGGAGGGCCCAGATGGCCCAGACGAGGGCGTCGACGCGGTCGGGTGAGCCGCGAAAACCCTCCGCGCCGAAACGGCACATCTGGTCTTCCAGTTCCGGCAGCAGGCCGACATGCGCCACCCGTCCTTTTTCGTACAATGTCGCCACTGGCGCGGCGCGCGCCCGCTTTCCCAGCCGGGCATGGACCAGCCGCACCGGCACATCCACGCCCGCGCTTTCCAGAACCTGCCGCACCATCTCCCCGCCCTGGTTTGCCTCGGCGATGATCTCCCGCGCGCCGACTTCTCGGCTGATGACAACGGCGCGCCGGGCCCAGTCCAGCGGCTTCAGTCCGGGTGCGGATGCATCGGCCAGCACATAGGCCACGCCATCGCGCACCCCCGCCGCAATGATACCGCAGGCATCAGCGTGCGCACCGCTGGTGGCGGGCGGATCGACAGCCACGATCACATCTTCCAGCATCGGCGGCGTCTCGACCCGTGCATCATCAATCTTCCGTCGGCTGAACAGGGCGCCTTCCGGATCCTCCAGAATTTCGCCGTGAATTTCCTGCCGGGCCAGCGCGCTGCCGCCATAGGCCGCCTCCATCGCGGCCACGAAGCCTGCTGAAAGGTTCGCCGCATTCTCTGCCATGCTGGCGCGTCGAATGATCGTGTCCGGCCCGGCCAGCAGCGCCTTGAAAAAGGGCGTCGGCCGGGGCGTGGTTGTCGCCATCACGCGCGGATCAGCGCCCAGCCTCAGCCCCATTTGCAGCGTGTCCCACACCGCCTGCCCGCGCAGCCAGGCCGCAATCTCGTCACACCAGGCCACATCGAATTGCGGCCCGCGCAGGCTGTCCGGGTCTTCGGCGGAAAAGACATGCGCCTCCGCGCCATTGTCAAAGCTCAGGATCCGGCGGCTGGGCGAATAGGATGGGCGGCGACACTTCAGCGGCTCGATCCATTTCAGGCCGCTCGGCCCGTCGATCATCACTTCGCGCACATCGTGCAAGGCCGGGCCCACCAGCGCCGCGCGGCCACACCCGCCCTGCAGCATTGACCAGCGCAGCCATTCGGCCCCCGCCCGTGTCTTGCCAGCGCCGCGTCCGCCCATGAAGACGAAACTCCGCCAGCCGTCCGGCGGCGGAACCTGTATATCGCGGGCGCTCAGGATCCAGGGATTCTGGCTGACCAGACGTGTCTCTTCCGCGCTCAACAGGTGCATCTGGCCGGACTGGTTGGCCTGCCTCGCCCTTTGTCTGAAACTCTGCTGCATAGGCTGCCAGCCGGCGCCGCTCAGCGGCAGGGGATAATTCGTCTTCGGCGTCGTCGCTGTCTTCGTGGGTTTCGTCCGTGTCGGAATAGCTTTCCTGATTATCACATCCGGCATGCCCGGCATCCTGCTCTCCTCTCCATTTCGCGACCGTCACTTCCAGACGGCGCAATTCCCCGATCAGGCGGGTCAGCACGCCGCAATAGGCCCGTTGCGCCTCCCCGGTCTGGCTTGCGGCGAGTTGTTCGGTGGTCTCATCAATGGCCTCATGCAGGGCGAGGCGCGGGCGCTCCATCCACTCTTCCGGCCCATCAAGGCCATTGCGCTGGATCAGCTTGTAGACGGTCGCCCGGTGCAGGCCGACGATACCGGCGATCTCGGCGACCGGCTTGCCCAACAGGCGCATCTGGCGAACCTGCCGGATCAGGCGATTGCGATGTGGCGTATCTGACATGGCTTTGGCCTCCTGTTTCCAGAAGGTTGGCACGGCCCCATCCCCGTCGGATTCGAGGTTCCAGAATCATTGATGATTACCTGGACGAACTGTTTGGTGCCAACATCGACCGGTACACCAGCGATCACCTCAGCGTCGAAGCGTCTGCCAAATATGACGTGAATGACAATCTGCAGGTCTTCGTCGAAGGCAAGAACCTGACCGACGAGCCGGAATACTACTATTTCGGATCCGAAAACCGTCTGTCCCAGTATGATGAGTACGGCGCTCGCTACGTCATCGGTGCTCGCCTGACCTACTAAGGCCAGCGCGCAAACAACGCAAAAACCGGAAGCCGGGCGGATCGCGTTATCCGCCCGGTTTTTCATGCGCGTATAATCAGGCTATACTTTCCCGTCTGGATAGGAGGGACTGATGAAAAGACTGATACCCGCGCTCGCAGCTGCAATCATTCTGTCAGGTTGCGCACTGAAAAAGAAAGAAGGCTTCCAGATTGTGGACCACTCCAACGATCCTGACCTCGTCTGTGAGCGTGTCCCCGTGCCCGGCAAGGTATATCCCGGCAAGATCTGCATGACCGCTGCCCAATGGGAACGGCATAACAGGGCCGGCCAGACTGCCACATCAGATGTTCAACGCGGCGCCCTGCGGACACCTGCTCCCGGCCAGGGCACCTGACAGCCGCCTGCAACCGAGACGGCAAAGGCACCGCCTGCAATCCGTTGCATTTTCGACAGAAGTGCACGATTGCAACAGAATTGTGCGTTTCTGTCGCTTTCGAATGAAAAAACATGCCCGAGGGGGCGACGTTTCCGGATCCCTCTGCTAGAGCTTTTGCAATTCGCGGGAGAAAAAACTTTATGAGAATTGCACTTATCGCCCTCGCATCGGCCCTTGCCGTGTCCGGTTGCGCACTGAAAAAGAAAGAGGGTTATGCTGTTGCAGACGCCTCCAACAACCCGGACCTGATCTGTGAACGTGTGTCCATTCCGGGCAAGATTTACCCCGGCAAGATCTGCATGACCGCTGAACAGTGGGAACGCCACGAGAAAGCTGGCGAGGACGCCACCGGTGATGCACAGCGCCGCGCCCTCAGCACGGGCGACCCCCGCGCCGGCTGATCCTGTTGGCATCAGAACACTTGGAAAAAGCAGGTCTCCGGGCCTGCTTTTTTTGCATCCGCAATGCAATTCGTGGCAGTTATGTGAAAGTTCCATCCGGTGACTTGATCTTCCCGTCCCTGCGCGGAATACCGGCGCGAAACGCTTTTAACCGAGCCCCAGAAGGAGTGTTCATGAAACGCTATCTGCCCCTTGCCGCCCTGCTTGTGTCTGCCTGCGCAACCGAGCCCGCACAGGACCTCTACGCCATCGAGACCGCGCCGATCCCGGCCGCTGTCGAGACTGCCCCAATGGTGGGCAAAGGCGACAAGGCTGATGATCCGGCCGTCTGGGTCAATCTGGCCAATCCTGCTGCCAGCCTCGTCCTCGGCACCAACAAGGACGCAGGTCTCTACGTCTACAACCTGGCCGGCGAGGAGCTTCAGTTCCTGGATGTTGGCCGCGTGAACAATGTGGACCTGCGCGGCGATCTGGCGGTCGCCTCGAATGACGAGACCAATTCGGTCAGCTGGTTCACCATCGATTCGACCACGAATACGGTCAGTCATATCGGGGACACCCCCACCAACAAGGACGAGCCCTATGGCATCTGCGCCGGTCTCGTCGGCAACACGTATTACGCCATGCCCACCTACAAGGACGGTGTGGCTCAGGTTTGGGCTGTGGCAACCGATGCGATTGGCGACGGACCAGAGCTGCTCGCCGAAATCCAGGTTGGCCAGTATGGCCAGCTGCAGCTGGAAGGCTGCGTCTTTGACGAAGCCAATGGCCAGGTCTTTGTCGGCGAAGAAGAACATGGCGTTTGGAAGCTGGACCTGAACGACTGGACGGCTGCGCCGGTCAGCGTGGACACGATTGATGCGCGCAACGGCCTTGTGGCTGATGTGGAAGGCATGGACATCTGGGCGGGTGAGAATGGCGAAGGCTATCTCGTTGTCTCGTCGCAGGCCGCAGACCGGTTCGTTGTGTATGATCTGAAGGCGCCACACGCCCCGCGCGGTGTGTTCACTGTCGTCGAAAGTCTCGATGGCGCGATTGACGCCGTCACCCATACGGACGGGCTGGACGTGAATTCAGCGCCACTGCCCGGCTTCCCGAACGGGATTGTCGTGGTTCAGGATGATGGCAATCCGGAATCCGGCGTGGACCAGAACTTCAAACTGGTTGACTGGACGCTGATCAAGATCGCGCTCGGCCTCGAATAGTCGCCAGGTGTCGCCAGACAGAAAAGCCCGCTCCTGATATGTCGGGAGCGGGCTTTTTCATGCGCGGAAAGACCAAGCCTACCAGGTTTCCCCGTAGGGCCGGATTTCCTTCTCGAACGTCCAGGCCGTTTCCGGCTGGCGGAAGAGCTCCCAATAGGCGTCGGCAATCGCTTCGGCTGGCATCAGGCCCTTGGGGTCGTCCGGCCCGCCCCGGTCCTTGATGATCTGGCGCACCCAGGCCGTGTCGACACCGGCATCAATCGTCAGGTGCGCCACATGGATATGCTGGGGCCAGAGCTCCCGCGCCATCGCCTCGGCCACGGCCTTCAGGCCAAACTTGGCAGAGGCGAACGCCGCATAGCCCTTCCCGCCCCGGCGGCTGGCAGTCGCGCCGGTGAAGAAGATCGTGCCCTTGCCACGCGCCAGCATCAGCCGCGCAGATTCCCGGCCCGTCACGAAGCCCGCGAAGCAGGCCATTTCCCAGACCTTGCGAAAGACCCGGTCGGTTGTCTCCAGAATTGGGAAGTTCACATTGGCCCCGACATTGAACACGGTCAGCGCCAGCGGAGCGAGCGCATCCGCTTCGTTCAGGAAGGCCGTTACGTCATCGGGCTCGCGCGCGTCCAGGGACCGGGCAGAGATGCGCCCGCCTGCCGCCTCGATCTGCTCAACCAGCGGCGCGAGCTTTTCGCCGTTTCGGCGCCCAGCCACGATTGTATAGCCTTCGGCGGCAAACTTCTTCGCGATCTCGGCGCCGATATAGTCGCCCGTCCCGACAATGGCGACGGTCTCGTTCCGGTGTTCCATGCACGCTTCTCCCCGGCTGGATGACAAGCGCACACTATTGAGCGTTCTAAATCAGAACTCAATAGGTGAAACAGGCTTTTCGGGGAGAATCCGGAATGAGGCCCGGTCCGGACTATAGCCCGAAATCACTCAGCCCGGCATGGTCATCCGGGCGGCGGCCGAGTTTCCAGTGAAACTTCCGTTCGGAATTGCCAATCGGCAGATTGTTGATGCTGGCGAAGCGCTGGCTCATCAGGCCGGTGTCATCGAACACCCAGTTCTCGTTGCCATAGGCACGATACCACTGCCCGGTCCGGTCGTGAAATTCATACGCGTAGCGAACGGCAATCCGGTTTTCGGAGAAGGCGAACAACTCCTTGATCAGACGATAGTTCAGTTCCCGCCGCCACTTCGCGGTGAGGAAGCGGACAATCTCTGCCCGTCCAGTGATGAACAGGTCCCGGTTTCGCCAGGCACTGTTCTCCGAATAGGCCAGGGCGACCTTCTCGGGATCACGGCCATTCCAGCCATCTTCGGCAAGACGCACCTTCTGGGTGGCCGTTTCATGGGTAAAGGGAGGCAATGGGGGACGCATACGGGTCTCCAATAGTTGGAAGCAGGGTCAAGAGCGCAACCGGGCCATTCGGCCCGGCTGCATGGGGTGAGCGATTACAGGTCGCCCACAGCCTTGTGCTGGATGGTTGGCCACGTTCTTTCGGCGCGCTTCAGAATGTTTGCCTTGTCTTTCTTGTACTTCGCGAAGACATCCGCATTCACGAAGAGGTAGAGCTTGCCATCAACGATGTCCGCAAACTGAGGATCACCATCAAATTTCTTGCCGACCGCAACGGCATAGGCGCAGAAGCCGCCATATTGTGGAGCGTAGCGTGCCGGGTCTTTCTTGAACATTTTGGCAGAGTCAGCCGACGCGAAATAGTAAGCCACGCCGTCTTCGACGACCGTGTGGGACGCGTCCCCTTCGGCAACGGCATTGTAGGTGGTCAGTGCGACGGGGTCGAATCCGTGCAGGCCAAGTGGCGCACCTGCCGCTGTGATACCTGTCGAGACGTTGTACTCATCTTCAGCAAGAGCGGGCAGAGAGACGGATGTGGCCGCAACGAGAGCAACGGCAGCGAGAGCAAGTTTACGGGACATTTCGGTATTCCTTGATTGGGGCGCCAGGGCGCGGCGCGAGGGAGAGCGGCCCAAGGGGGGGAGAGATACACGCCTGCAGGCGCGGATTCCGTCTGGCGGCGGGCCTTGAATCATCCGCCAGCGAAAACAGGGGGGGCGCCCGACTGCGAGGTGTGAGAGGCAGGAAACAGTCGGGCGCCATAGGGCCATCCGGGGGTGGGAATGGGCGGGTGCGGATGGCCCAATGCTTATTTCTTGTAGGCGGCGCGGATCGCCTTCACCGTGTTTTCCGTATTGTCGACCTTGCTGGCGATCATCCGGAAATTGGTGAGGGAAGCGTCGTAGCCATTATAGTGCTCGGTGATGGCCCCGGCCGTCGCATCGGTGACAACCATGACCTCAAATCCGGCTTCAATCAGGCTGCGCATATGGGATTCCGTGCACAGATTGGATGACATGCCAGCAAGGATCACCTTGTCGATACCGGCCTTGCGCAACTGGAGCACGAGGTCGTTGCTGTCAGGCCCATAGACCTTGTGCGGACTGGTCACGACGGTCTTGCCGTTCTCGATATAGGGCTTGTATTCTTCCAGCCAGTCAGCGCCCGAGCCTTCGAACCCTTCGAGATCGAGCGCGGAGGGGCGATCAAACATGCCAATGGCGTGCATCAGGGTTTCGAGCGTGCCTTCGAACTGCCATTTGTGGTCATGCTCGAAATAGTAGTGCGGCGAGATGAAGACCGGCATGCCGGTTTCTTCGGCCACCTCAAACAGGTCACCAATGTTCTCGACTGTGCGGTTCTCCGTAATGCTCTGGCCGACAACGCCCCAGGTGACGCCTTCGGGAGACAGAAAGTCATTCTGCGGATCAGTCACGACGATGGCAGTGCCTTCGGTGGTCACCACGAAGCCCGGCATGGGCAGGCCGTCATTGATGGGCGGCAACTTCGCACTGGCAGCGCGGGAGTTCGGCGCATCCGCCTCGGCCGGGATGCCGACGCAGGCAAAGATCGCGGTGGCGGTCACGATGAGTTTCAGGAAGGATTTTGGCGGATAAGGGGAATTCAACATGGCGGATTTCCTCAGAGCGGGTTGAGCGAATAGTGGCGGCGTCAACCCTGTCCGGAGCGTTGCGCCCCCTCCTGAGCTGATCTGTACTCACCCTATGAGGCGGGGCCGGAACGGTATTGACCGGTCGCGACATCCTGTTGACTGGACGCGTCAATCCATCGGGGGCAATATCGGAAAGCTTGGTGCGTCGGGGGACGAGCCAGTCAGTTGGGGAGTGCGACGGGCATGGCTTCGGTCTCAACAATATTCGTTTCGAGGATCATTGACCGGGTCAGCGACAGGCTGGACCGGGGCACGCTGTGCCGCGTGGCCGGCATTGATGCGGATTCCCCCGCCCCCTCCCCGGCCATGATCAGCGCGGAGAATTACTACAGCCTTCTGGAAATGATCGCCGAGACGGAAAAGCCGGACATCCGCTTCCTGCTGGGGATCAGCATGTCGGCCACCTGTTCCGATTTCGGCGCGGTGGGCCTGGCCTGGAAATCGGCACCGACGCTGCGCCATTCCTTCCTGCGGATGGATCGGCACGCGCGCGCCTATAATACAGCGTCGACTTTCAAGCTGCACGACAAGGGCGATACATTCTGGTGGACGCATGAGCGCCCGAACATGTCCCGGTTGGGGCTGGACCTTTCCAGCGAAGGGGCGCTGGCCACCTATGTGACGCTGTGCCGGGAGGCGACGGGGCCAAACTCGCGCCCCGGCGCTGTGCAGTTCCGCCATAAGGCGCCTGCCGGGTCTCTGGAGGTGCTGGAGGCGCATTTCCGCTGTCCGATCACATTTGGCGCAGACATCGACGCGCTGATCATTCCGGCCGAGCGCCTCGACAAGCCCAACCTGGTCGGGGATGAGAGCATCTGGCGGTTCCTCAGCTCGCAGGCAGAGGGGATGATACCGGCAGAGTCCGCCGACCGGTCGCTGGACCGGCAAGTCGTGCTTCAGATCGCGGATGTGCTGACCGATGGCATTCCGTCACTTTGGCCTGCCCCACAGGGGTGATCCACCAGATTTATTAGCCCGGCGGTTTCAAAGTAGCAGCGTTCATGCTGCCACCTCCCTATAGTAAGGCGGCATGAACGCTGCGGGCAAGACGGCTTTTG